>Ga0207641_10000424_pt1 | contig 49228 bp, 74 predicted proteins | sample KBSSwiS62_FD_184306 | JGI IMG/M metagenome (GOLD analysis project Ga0207641, IMG submission 184306) | Switchgrass rhizosphere microbial communities from Kellogg Biological Station, Michigan, USA - KBS Switchgrass S6-2 (SPAdes) (version 2) | ecosystem: Host-associated > Plants > Roots >... | reverse complement strand
CCGATCCAGACGGCTATACGGTTGAACTGCTTGAGCCGTATGCGACGTCGTAGCGGGAGCGGAAGGACGCCATTGGGCGTCGTCCGCCGAATAGACTGAGGCGCCTACAAACTGCCAACACAAAAAAACCCCATGCGCTTTTTTTCGAATCCTAAGATTCGAAATTTTAAATCTAAGCGATTAATTTAATTGGTGCCCGGGACCGGAATCGAACCGGTACGGCCGTTTCCAGCCGAGGGATTTTAAGTCCGTTCAGATGCCTATATAGAACAGTAAGTTGCTGATTTATATAAGAACCAACAGTATAGAAAAGTACATTTCTGCACTGTAATGGGCACAAAACTGGGCACACCAATTATAACAGCGCTTGCCTCCTACCAAGGAGCGCAAGATGAGCGAAGAATTTACTTTAGAGGGTCGTCGCGTTCTCGACGAAAAAACTATCGGCGGAGAACTGCAGCGATTGGTGGAAATGGCGGGCAAGCCGCCAATTTGGATATGCACCTGCAATGACTTGCGGTGCAGGCATATTGCAGAGATCGCAAAACGGGAAACATTTGAGCCGAATGGCAGATCGGCGCTGTTTATGACTGGAGTCGCATTGACCGTACTGGTGCTGGTTGTTGCGGCGAAAGCATGGCTGGGTTAAACGCTCCCGCCGCTACCTCGGGCTCGTACACACTACTTGACCGTAGTGATTGTAAGCCCAGCGGGTGCAACGGGTCGTGACTTTGGGCAGCTGATAACCGGGAATGCCACAGGCGCTGTGCCGGCAGATTCCGCACCAGCCGAATCCACCGCAGTTACCGCGACAGCGTCCGCCGGAGCCGTGCTCGCACCGGGAGCAATTATGTAGTCGTAGCTTGTTGCTGGGGCCGGCACTGCAATAAATGCGGACAGCGATGCTATGTAGAGCCTGGATTCCTTAAGCTCCGAAATCGGCAGAGGCGTTTTCGCCGTGTCACTTCGAGTCGATGGCAAATTCCAAGCGATATGAACGCCGCAAAGCGCTGCCGGCGTAACTGCGGGTGCCGTAATTGCGTGCGCGCTACTGGCGACGCCGATCAATAACAATATTCTGAATAGATGCTGCATGTTTTAAAGCCTCTTCGGTTCGCTTGCGTTTGATGTTGTCGATTTCTTTGGCCATTTCTGCGGTTATGCGTCGGCCGGCAGCAATACAGGGATGGCAGCGCGATTCACCGGCCATCGCTTTTCGGCCAAGCATCCATCAGGGTGCGTTTTTCGCTGTTAAGTCGCTCAGCTTCTTCTGCCACGCTTCGGCGTCGGTCTTGGCACTCTGTAAGTACGTCCCCAAGGGCGATGGTTGTCTTACGTAGGGCATCGACTGTGGCTGTGGGCACGCCTGCGCGGATATCGCTGAGCGTGTCGCGCAGGCTGTTGGACAAAGCAACATTGGTAGCAGCAATAGTCTGTATAGCGGTTTCTCGGGTAGCAGCAGCATTTTGTGCATCCTCCAATTGTCTTTTCAGTGCCGCTTCGACTTTGGCATTAGCTTCGTCGGCAGCGATCTTCTTTGCCTGGTATTCGGCAACCGCGCGCTGGTAACCGATGTCTTGCTGGTGATCCATAAATTTATGGATTTCGACAGTAACGAATGCCAGCGCGGCAACAAATACCGCGATCTCGATCATGGTTTTGTAGGGAGTGAGCCAGCTAAACATTTTTGTCACCACCCGCCTGCAGTTTTTGTTGTTTGATAAGTTGCGCAAACATCGACAGCACGAAAATTCCAACACCGATGAGTGGTGTGTATTTCGGCGGGATGGCGCTGCGCAGATCGGGTGGCAACATGTTCCAGGCGGTTTGCGCCGCATCTGGACACAACAGAAATAAGCTGGTCACAGTGCTGCCAAAGACGCCAAGCCGGACCGACCACCGTTTGTGCCATGTGCGCCAATTTTCGACGAGTTTCATTGCGAGTCCGCCTTAATGTTTAGAGACCATGTATCGCGAATGGCCAGCTTTGCCATGATGCGATCAAACGCATCGTGCGATTGCAGTACTGCATATTCGCCGTCGAGAAATCCCTGCCTAAGGCCAACGCCAATACATCCTTCAACATTGCGGGGAAAGTTAGCAATGTGGATCATGATAAAACTGCGGTTCGGCACGTTGGCGACATTCCAGCCGCGCAAATATTTGCCGCGCGTCGTTCGGTTAATCACTTCGGAATCGCGCATCACCAGCGTATAAATGCCTTCCGGTATGCAGCTAACGCCGACTTGATTATTCAGCCACGGCCGCTCTACGGTCGCGAACACCGAGCCATCCTCAAGTGTCAGTTGGCCGAATGTTCCATCGGGGTTATAGCGGCGCCGCAACTCGATCATGTTATTTCCTCGACTGAAACGGGCGAATCGACAGCGCTTGCAGCATTCCAGTTGCGGTCGGTTTATCGGGTCGCTTGCCATCGAACCAACTCGATAATTTCCAGCCGGCGCGAATCACAAAACAGTTATTGCGCGGCATCGGAAATACCGCACGAAACTCAAAGGCGCGCTGAATATTTCCGATTCGGTCAAGCCATGACATCGTGCCGATAAAAATTCCGGGGATGTAGGGATCGTTATTGCAGCTTTTTGTACCAGCAAACCAAAAATGCACCGACTCAAAATCCGGATTGACGCGAAATGAATCGGCGAGCGCATAAACGGAATTTCGCCACAGCCAGAGCACCGAAGTTCGATACCATCCGAGCCGCGGCAAATTTTCTTCTCTGAACGATTGGGCACCTGGCAGCGCAGCCGTCGGCGTCTCCATCCACCAAAATAGCCCCGGCAGTCGGCCAGTTTTCTTATCCGCAAATAAAACAATGATCGGTGCAAGAAGCAGCGAAAAAATTTCAGCAATAAGCAACAACACGCTGAGCGCGAGCCAGCGCAGAAATGTTTTCAGCATGACTTTTTTCCGATAGCGGATGCGGGGTTTTAGCTGTTGCTATTTTCTGGATCGATTCCAAACACGCTCAGCGAAATCGAGTCGGGGATTTTCGGAAGATCAACATTAGGGAATTTCTTTTGCGCGGTGAGGTCTCTCAGCGCCTGTCGATAGGACAATAAATCTTTGTATTCTGCGGCGGTGAGTGTAGTTGTGCTTTCCGCATCGATTTCATCGCGATGCCGATGAACGAACCAATCAGTCGTAGCCAGCGCATGATTACGCTGAAATCGGAGCTCGTCGCCAAGTTGCGTGGGCGCAGGATTCAAATCCGGTTCCGCGCATGGTTTTAGTGTTGACGGAACGGCGGTTAACTCTTCATCGTCAGCGGTAAAGAATTTGTAAATGCCGTCCACCACCGCGACGACAACATCGTCTTCGAATGCGTATGGCCACAGTGTTTTTTCACAACGAAAATGCTGCATGTAAATTACCTCAGTTCGGCCCAGCTGGAATAAGAACCCGCAGTAACAGCGACAGAATAAGTTTGCCCGGGCGGAACCGCGAAAGAAGTTGCACAAGGAATCCCGCCAGCACCGCCAGAGAGAGAGCTTGTTGTAGGTAGCGCAACTCCATTCACAGTGGGCGCCAAAATCCCGTAGGCGTTGATTGCTGCGATACAGCTGACGCGAACCTCTATCGGACGAGAAGTGCTATTGGTGTAAGTTGTGCCGGGCGCGCGAACCGATGTGAGGTTTTGCCAAGATTGGCCGGAACCAAACGCCTGGCTGAGCGCCGAATTGGCAGTGCTCTGCGCAGTTGCCGCATTTGTAACGCCTGTATTTGCCGTTGATTGCGCAGCCGCCGCATTTGCGACTCCGGTGTTCGCAGTGCTCTGCGCGGCAGCGATCGAGGCATTCTGCGGCACGCCGTTAACATAAAGCTCTGCGCCCGGCATGATGTACTGGGTGCCATCGAAAAAAAGATATCTGGCGCCAGAATTTCCGAGATAAATAACGCCGGTGGCTGGAGACGCTGGCCGCGATGCATTGATATCGCCATTTAACGTGAAATTACCCGTGTGGGTTTTTAGCCCGGTCGATGTCGGATTATTTATCGTTAGGTACGTCGCCGCCGCAGTGGCAATCGTTAAAAAGGTGGAATTCACATACGACAATGCGGCTCGCGAAGAATCGGTCGGATGGACGTGATCTTGACGCGCAAATGCGAGCGACGTTCCGACAGCAGCCGTGCCATTAATCAGCGGCGCGACAGTGGCCGGCGAAGATGGCACGACCTGAACCCATCCCGCACCGCCGGTATCAGGATTCGACGTATTATTTTCGACTGAGCTCAACCACCATGTGCTCGATGCAGCCGCTGCAATCATCGCGCCTTTTGGATAGCCGCCGATCGCCGCAGAAAACGCTGCGTCATAAAAAACCGGTGCGCCAGCGTTAAGCCATTGAACCCATTTTGTAATCGCATTCAGGATGCCGTTGAAATCCTGCCCCGATGGAGCAACACCGCCTGAACTGATAGGGACAAAGGTCAACGGGGGGAAGCCATCGTAAAGCGATGCCGCTCCGGGCGTTACGCCTACCTGAGACGCTTGCGGAATCGCTCGAATATATGTTCCGGGCGCAGCATTGTTCGCGAAAGGAATATTGAATTTCGATGGGATGCTGCTGGATAGCATGATTGCCCCTTATACGTACGAAACAGAGACGCCAGCAGGACGCGGCAATACACCTGTGTTAAATAAAATCGACTGCTGCACGGCGCTCGGAGTGAAGCCGAGCACAATCGTCATCGTCATGTTTTGGTTGTCCTGCACATAGCTGGCAGCACCGGGAAACAGCAGGCGGAGAATTGAATTAAGCCCAGGGATCGAGCCGTCCCAGATATTGGCAGCGGCTTTCGCGAGAATCAGTGTGCGGAACGCATCGTCGGATAATGGAAAGCTCGATGCCGATGAATAGCCGGGATAAAACGGCGAATTGTTGAATGGATCGGCGCTGATGGTTCCGGCTTCGGTAAAGCCCAGATATTTGCTCGCGGCAACGGGAATGACACGCTGCACACCGACGACGCGGCCCCAGAAATCGAGCCCATAACCGCGCGCCGTTTCGATATTCCATACGTCGATATAGAAGCCATCAATATCGCTTTCAGCATCCACCGCGGCGCTGAAACTCTCAATCAGCGCAAGAATGACGGGCGAGTTAGCGTACTGCGAGTACAAGGTCGCAGTCCAATCGAAGGCCATGATTTACACCAGATTCAACGTAATGTTTGCAGCGGTGGTTGTCGGCATTTGGTCGATGCGTACTGTTGCCGATGTTGCTGTGGGGCTCGCGGATGGCCCGATGCCAATCGAAAGAATCTGCGCCCATGCGCCGAGCGTGAGAATGCCCGCATAAAACCGACTCACCAAAACTGGGAAACCAATTTGGACGCTTGCGCCGCCATCGGCGCCAGAAAATGCAGCGAGGATCGCCGCCTGAATTAACGTAAGGGCATTCGCCGGGATCGACGTATTGTTCGAAAGCGTTACGGCAACGTACAGGGGTAAATTCGTCGCGGACTGATACGTCACCGAATACGGCACTCCGGGTGCTGGATAAGGCGGACTGGTGTCGTATACCGTAACCGTCGTGTTGCCCACATAACCGCAGCCCGGCCCCTTCTTCGACCAGATTGCAGCAGCAACGGCAGCAGACGTACCGCCAGAAACACACACATATAATTTATTCGGATTGATGACGACGCCACCGAATTGCAGCGTTGTGCTCGGAACGGTTTGCGATGGACTTATCGTCCACGATGTACCGCTGCCGCCCGTAATCGTGGTACCTACTGAAACACCCGGTCCGCTGACGGTCTGCCCGACCGCGACAGTGCCGGTGACGGTGCCGCTCAGCGTCATTGTGGTGCCGCTGATAGAGGCGGTCGACGACGCTACCTGATTGAATGCAATCGGATAGGCGTTTGGGTTTTCAGCGGTGTAGCAGCTCAACACGCCCGGAACTGCCAGGACCGCAGCGCGAATTGCTGCGAGCGATTCAATCGAATTTCCCGCCACCGATCCCTGTCGGCGCGTCTCAAAGGCGGCGCGCGATTCAACCGCGTTGCCGACAATGCCCGATGACACAGCGACGCTATCCCATCCGGGAATTGCCTGATAAATGCTGAGCGAAGCCGGCACCGCGAACGGGCCTGCAGCGGTATTCGCAAATGGCAGCGTGACAGTGCCTGCAGCGAGGATAGTGCCTGCGGTAGTGCACGCGTATTGGTAGCCAGTCGATGAATCAACCAGCAGCGCGCCAAGCGGGATATTGACGCCCGGCAACCCGGTGCAAAGTACTTGAATGACTGTCGCCTGTGCCGCGATGCGCGTCATGAAGTAAATGCGCCCCAGCGCGTCCTGCATACGTCCGGATGCATACGCAGGGTCGATGCCATTAAACAGCGCGAGCAGCTGATCATTCGTTGCGCCGATAATCGCTGTCTGCGTATTCGCGAGTTGTGTTTCTGGAAAGCCATTTCCAAAGGCGAGATTGCCGCCGAAAGCCGCATCCAAGTCGGCCTCGACGCCGATCAAAATGTCAGGCTCGGCCGGGGCGATGTAGCCATTCGGGCCGAGTGATACAGCGGGTACGTTCGTACTCATCAGAATCCCGATATCAACGTTGCGCCGGTGGCGTCGGTGGTTTGCACCTGACCGGAAATCACCCGATCAGAAATTGAAGAAATAAATACGCGCGCCTTGACGACCTCGGGGACGGTCAGCGCTGCTGCGATAAACTGCGCCTTGATCAATGAGAGCGGTGCGACCTTGCCGAGAATCTGCTCGAAATATGGAACGCCGAGCGCGGAGTTGTAATAGTTCTCGCCCGCAAAGGCTTTGATCGCAGACGCCGCACCTTGCGCGAGCGCATAGGGGTTTTTTGCGACGGCAATATGGCTTGATGCATCGAGGCAGAGGTCCCAATTTTCGGTATCGAGCAAAAGCGTATCCATTAGGTCGGAGCCGTCGTGGGAAGTGTTGAAGAGCCGCCCTGTACGCTGGGTACGTTGTGCGTATGGTTATGCACAGACTTGCCTTGCGCCGTCAGATCGTTTGTTACAGAGGCCGGCCCGATAAGCGAAACGGTGCCGCCGCTGCCGCCTGAACCCTGGCTGATTCCGCCATTGATCACCGCGTCGCCATTAATCGTGAATATGGGTGTCGTCGCAGTGATTGAGGTATCCGCATTCATCTCGATAGTGGGCGCCTGCATAACAATGTCAGGCGCATCCAGCGTGATTCGCGTCGGCGAATGTAATTCGATGCCTGCGGAACTGAATTGAACGTATTGCCCCGGCACTCCGTTGAGAAGTCCTCCGACATACAGCGCATCCGCCATCGAAAATCGACGCCATGAACCGGGATTCGCCTGCGCCTTATTTGCGGCAACGCTCGAAATATCGTGGTCGGCAAATATCGCAATGCCGATGTCGCCGACTTGCGGATCCAAAATGATTGCGTTCGCGCCACCCTGGAGGCGGAAATATGGCACGCCGTGAATAACGCTATGCGGGGTTGCATTGCCATCGCCGTCCACCTGATTGACCAGCGGCAGAATGTCGACCGTGCCGACAGCGGCAACACCGCCCGCGTTCGTTACAGCCCTGACCTCAACGAGCGTGGAAGTGCTTACGCGCCCGATCATTTGCTGAATCAGAAACGCGATCGCATTAAATTCCGAGCCACCGGACGTGGCATCCTGTTGGCCGCGAATACTCATGATGGGATGCCGATGTAGCCCGGCGGTGTGCCGACCAATGATGTGAACCACTGGCCTCCCGGCGCTTCTGATTCAATATCGTGAATCAAATTGCACACTGTCCAGGTTCCATTTGCTGGCGTGATGCTGCTTTTCACCTGGATTTTTGCGCCGAAATTAATTTGTGGATTAAAAACCGTTCTCAGACCGAGAAAGCCACCGCCCGATGGATAGGGATAACCGACGAGGCCGGTTTCCGGCGAAATGAGCGGCGCTTCACCACCGCGCGCACCACCTTTCGGCCAAATAGCCAATATGCCGTTGTCGCCCTGATTCCATTCGATACCCGCTGCCCGAATGCAGTCTTGTGCTTGCGAGAGTGCAGACCCATGAAAATACGGGTTTTGCAACATCACAGAAACGCCGTTGTTCTCGAATGAGAGGCCCATTTTCGTGGCGAGCCCTTGCAAAATTATTGCGGCGTCCGTCGCGCCTTTAAAGCTTGTCGGAGGAATGGCTTGCACGGCTTGATACAGCAGCGAAAATGCATCGACGGTAAACATCGCATCAGGTGCGCCGCCAAGGTCGGTATACGCTTGGCTGATCGTTCCTTGGAAAACCAATCCTGTCCCTGAATCATCGCCCGCTGAAACCGAAATTAAATTTCGCTGCGGACCGGCAACATAGATCGGCGTTTTCCCCAGCGTCGATAACTGATTCATCAGGTCGAGGCTCGCGCCATAAATGCGCAGCTGCAATTGCCCCTGCGAGGCGATGCCCCCCGCCTTCACAATGCTCGCCGAAACGCGATAACCGCTGAGCGTGACGCTGTTGCTGCTGCCGCCGGCAAACGTCGGCTGAGAAATTATTTTGTTGCCAGCCTCGTCTTTGATTGGTGCCAGCGTGAACGTGACATCGATTCGCTTTTTCGAAAACGACATCAGCCTGCACCATTCAAATCGGAAGCCTCGAGGTAGATCAGCAAATAGCGCGAACCGAGCCCGGTATAATCCGGATCGTTAATGCCCTGTGCATCAAAAAATCCGAGATCGCCGATAAAACCGAGGTATGCATCGCGCACGATGCGATTCAGGTTCTGGCATATAACGCCGCCAATGATCAGCGTGTTATCGACGTATAGATCGCAGTAAAGCCCTGTCGAGCGCTGATAGATATTAATCCGGCAATTCTGCCCAGCGAGCGTGATGCTAAGCGATTGATTCGGTACCGATTGAAGCGGAATTTGCTGCATTACTGCCAAATCCCTATTTCGCCATTGGGGCCGATTCCGCTGGAAAATCCGGGCGGTAATGTTGGCCCTTGCAGCACCGATGGAATATAAGGCGCAGGTACCGTGCTGGACGCCGGCAATGATTGGCTGACGCCATTATTCAGCGGTTTCGCGCCGGATGGCTCGGCTGTTTCAACTTTTGAAAACGCGCTGGCTGCGGTGGCGCGTATTTCTTGCAACCAGATCGTCACGGCCAATAACCCTACACCGTTGATCGATGTACGCCGATAATCGAAATGCGAAATATTAGCGTTGACGTAAGTGAATTCTGGGGTCACGACATCGTAAAGTTCGAGCGATGCTGATATCGATTCGATAGTGGTTAAAAACTCATTGCGATCTGAATCGGTTCCACCTTTTGAGAAAGTAATGCGCGCGTCATACGGCATGCGCACCTTGTTATACGATTCGAAATTCCCTTGCTCGATCGGATAGTCCGAGATGTGCCACTCTTTGCGATAGTCGACCGACACGACCGAATCAGAAATTAAGACCGATTTCCCATTTTGAAAAATGCCCCACTCCGTCGGTGCGCTGAGGTAGGCCGATACGGCGTCTTTGAGCAGCATCACACCCGCGGCAACAATCGATCCCTGTTTGCGCAGGATATTGGGAACGCCCGGCGCAACCGGGACAAGCGGGTATTGGATCGACATCAAGCCAGCCCATAGTTAGCCATTGCGGCGAAACTGTATTTATCGGTTGTTTTGCCGAGATCGCGCATGATGCCTTTCGCATCGGTCGCCTGCGTTTGAATCGTGACGCTGCCGATATGTGTCTCGGCGTGCGAAGTATTCGATGTCGAACGGCCGCTCGCATTATTGCGCGCCGATAGCGCCGCATTGATTTGATCCATGCTGACGCGTCCTCTGCCGTTCTCGACGGTGCTAATCCCTTCAATCAGTGCGCGCAGCGTCGCGTTATCGTTCAGATTCAATTTTGTATTGGCGCCGATGCCGAGCTTTTTGGCGATCGCATCGATGTACGCCTTGGTATTGTTTTCGCCGGATGGCGCGTATTTGCTGATAATGGCGCTAATCGAATCAATACCGCGCGAGGCATAAATCTGCAGTTGTTTGGCGAGCGCAATAATACCGTCCTGCATTGTTTTGAAAACCGCGAAACGCCCGTTCGGGCCACCCTCTTTTTTGGCGCCTTCCTGGCCTGCATAATTCAAGTTACCCGGATTGTTATTGCGAATACCGCGCGGCGAACGCATTTCGGGGCGGGTCGATCCATCGATTGCACCAGTCGTTGAGAAATCCGGCAACGAATCTTTATTTTCCTTCAGCCATTGCCAGCCCTTATACAGTCCGAAACCAGCAGCAGAAATTGCAGCGACAACCGCGATAAATGGTGCTGCAGCGACGATGAGCGATGCAAATGCCGCTACACCGGCCGCTGCAAAACTTCCAAATGCTGCAACGGCACCGACGGAGAGCGCGATCGATAGCGCGACAATTGCTGCAGTCAGAATGCCCACCGTCACTGCAGCCGCGCGCGGATGATCGTGGAACCATTCGGCAACGCGCGTTAGCCACGATGTCATCGCGATCAACGCCGGCGTGATCAATGTCAGAATTTTCCGACCAACATCTTCGAGGGCCTGCTTGAGCCCGGTCAAAACTTTAGTGCGCTCCTGCGCTGCTTTGGTATCGGCGGCATTGGCATGCCCCAGCCGCTCCTGCTCGCGCAACAAATTCGTTACCGCGGCGCGGCCTTGGAGCAAAACGTTGATTGTTCCCTCATCGATGCCCATGCCGCGACCGAGCGCTTGCGCCTTGGCGGGATCCATCCGTGAAAACTTATCGGATAAATCGAGCAGCACTTCACCGAGCGGCCGCAGCTTGCCTTGCGAGTCGGCAATGGCGACACCGACGGCGCGAAAATACGGAATCACAGCTGACTGACCGGTCAGAGCGAGCTGCTGAAACTGTTGCGTCAGCCCCTGCATCGATCCAGCAATCCCCTCAGCGCTGCCGCCTGCGCGCGCGGCGACCCCCTGCCATGCGGTCAATTGCTCAACCGACATGTTGAGGTTTGTGGCGAGCCGCCCTGTTGCCGAATCGCTGCGAGTCATCTGCTGAAAAAATTCTTTCAGCCCGGCGCCAGCGGTAAACGCGGTCATCAGGCCGATGACCTGATTGCGCACCTCGTAAATCGCCTGCCCCATCTTCTTACCATGCGCTTCGATATTTTTTGCGCTGGTGCTTGAGCTATCTTCGAGCTTACGTAACGAGTCAGTAGCGTCCTTTTGACCTTTCGTGAATTTCTCTACATCGAGACCCAGCTCAACAAACAGCGCATCGATAATGTTTTTCGCCATTATTGAGCTCTCTTGTTCGCAATTTGCTGGTTATGGGCATCGATGGCGATAATTTCGAGCAGGTCATAAATGTCCTGCACCGAATAAACGGTATCGCACTCGTTGAGCGTGGCGAGTTTCGCTGAAATTACCGCGCCGATCGGACGCGGGATGTTTTGGTATTCGATGAAGCCGCCGGTGCAGTCGCCGGTGCCGATGTCAAGCGGGCGGCGAGTGTAGAAAAATTTACGTGGAGATTGAAAACCTCCTTACGCAATTTAAAGATCGTGGCGACCTCTTCGAAGTCCTCCTCAATCCATGGTCGCGCAATGGATGGATTCGAAGGATCGGGAATAATGGTGATGCAATCCATCATCTCGGCGAGCAATGGTTCGGCATCGGTAAAATCAATTCCGCCAATCGCCCTCATGGCGAGCGATGCGACACCGGCCATGCCAGCATTCTGAATATCATCAGGAACTTCCACGCCCGATTTTGCGAGCCCGAGCAGCAGACGCGTTGCCCAGCGCTCAGCCTGTATCGCCGGCATTTCGCGAATCTTGAAAACTTTATCCTTGTCGCGACCATCGACGTCAATAATCACCGTCAGTTCTTTGCGCGCCATGTTATACGCGCACCGATGGGCTGACTGATTCCCACGTAATGGTGTACTTACGCGGCTGCAGAACTTTCTTGGCATCGGGTACCGGTTGATATGACGTCATCACGCCGTTGTTCATGACCCACGTTGTTCCGATGCTGGGAAGCACAACAGTGCCCTGCAGAATGAATTTCTCCTGCGCGATTTTTTCAGCACCATAAATGGCGTCGAATATTGCGTTCGATCCGGAGTCCGCCTGCAGCGTAATGCTCCATTTCACCGGCACATGGATGAAGCCGGACGACATTTTCCCATCGACACCCATCAAGACCTCGGCGGTGTCGATCGCCTCGGCGCCAAATACATCATCGGCTGAAAACCCCTGCAATTGCACAGGCACATTATAAAGTTTGTTCGCGCTCAGCATCACGACGCTGTTTGCCGCTGTAATGTTTGCCATGTGTGGCTCCTAAAAATAAAAAGCCCGCGTAATGGCGAGCTGTTAGATGGCTGATGCTGGCGTTATTGAATTTCGATGGAGGCGAGGCTGATTTGCTGAATCGAGCCGGCATCTGCGTACCAGAAATTAATCGGTGGCGTAGTGCGATTGCCGCGCGACTGCGCAGAGGCCGGTAGCACTTGCAAATACCAACCGCGATTTTGAATGGTCGTCGCGATATTCGCGCCGGCCGCGTTGTTTACTTCCGCAATCTGCAGCGCCGATAGTTGGACGCCCGGTGCAAAGGCACCGAAGTTCAAACCGGCGTTAATCGGATCAGCGCATGCCGCTTCGATCAATGCATAGCCCGCTGTGTTATACGGGATCGATTTGACGTTGGTCAGCAGTGTCATCAGCGCGAGCTGCAGCTGATTGTTGAGCCAAATTTGATTCACATACGAATCAATCCATTTGTACTTACCGGAAATCTGGCCGTTGTACAAAAAGATGAATTGATCATTGGCAGTGGCGTAGCTGCCGTAGAAGTTGTATCCATTGGCGAGCAAATTTGCCGCCTGCGTTTGATTGGTAATCGACGCCGCGATACCGGCTTGCGACTTGAATGCCAGCGTGGCGCGGCCATTGGTTTGCGTGAAATCAATCGATGCGATCGCGCCGCAGATGAACCACTGCAAATATAAATCGGTGGGCTCGTACACCACTGCCACGCCCGAGTACGCAGCTTGCTGCACCAAATATCCAAGGCTTGCCACAGCCGGTGCCGATGTCGTTGGAGAGGAATCGGTATCCCATGCCACATAGACATACCGATTGTTTTGCTGCGAAGTCCATTGGGCAAACAGCAGCGCGTTCGTGTTCACGCCAGCAGTGATATCTGGATCGAACGCCGTCATGAACGAAGCGAAATTTGTCGTCTGCGCGATAATGGCGTTCATGGCGGTAATTGGATCAGTTGCGGCTGCGCCTTGTGAGGTCACCGCGCCAGTGGCTTGCGTCAGCAATAAACTCGCGGACAGCGATGCGCTCGCATACGTAATGGTCGACGTTGGGCCGGTGGTGTTCACGGTAAACACGAACGCGCTGGAAATTGAATCGAACGCGACCGTGAATGATGGTGAGGCGAAAGCAGCCTGAATAATCACCGCGGCATTCGAAAAGCTGGTGGCTGCGGTCAGGTTGATGGTGGCCGATGTCGTGGTCACACCGTTAACCGTCAGCGTTAGTGTGCCTGTCAGCGCCTTCAATTGCGCCAACGTCATGCTCGCAAGACTCGCGCCGCGCAAGTACGCCGATACTGCTGCGGTTGGGTATTGGCTAAACAGAATTGCCGCCGGCTTGACGTTCGAACCGTCGAAGCCATTGAAGTACACGGCAGCGCCTAACGACTCGAGCGCAGACGCGCCAAAGTAATTCGATACATCGAGCGCCGACGAAAAAGATTGCACGGTGCCGATCGGTACGCGCGTACTGGTGGTCAGAACAAGACCCGACAGATCGAGCGCTTGTCCGCCAGCAGACAACACGCTGGGGTTGACGCTGACAATGGCGCTGGCTGGGATAGACATTTGCGATTCTCCAAAATGAAAAAACCGCCTGTGAGGCGGTCAGTCGTGATCGAATTTATTCAGCGCTGAGCGCACTACGGCGGATAGTTGGCATCGACGTTGATGAGTGTAACGTTCAGCGAGTCGGCGAACTGTTGCGCCACACTCACAACGGGGTTGTATTGCAACAATGCAGTGATCGACCAGCGTTGCTCGTACTGCAGCTCGCCGTTAACCAGTGGAATCATTTTTGGATCATCTGCAGAAAGCGGCGCGACGTTTGGCGCGAGCACGTTGCAGGCATATTCGTCGCGGAACATGGTCGTGATGATCGTCGCCCAATCGCTCGACTGAGGACCGTAGCAATCAAGCTGCACGGTGTACTGCGTCGGCTGCATGACGTCTTTCGTTCCGCCTGATGTCACCGGGTCGGTGTAGGTGTCGACGTTTGTCGACAAGCGGTTTTGAAACAATCCAGTCATGGCAACGAAGCTCCCGGCCGGCATAGGAACGCCATTGCCGAGACCCTGAATCACCTCGCAGTCGATCAGTCCGAGAATGAATGCGCGCAATGCAACGAAAATATCCTGCTGCACGGGCGTGACGATCGAGGTCACAGCGTGCCGACCTGCAGGCAGACGTACACCGCGCACCAACCAGGCCAACTTTCCTTGACTTGCACGACGCGCCAATCGCGCAGTGGTCGGCCGCGCTTCGCGAATTTGATGATGTCGCCGCCCTGCTTATCGGCCCTGACCACGCCAGACATTTCACCAAATAAATAAACGAGCGCGATGTCGCCCTGAACATTCAAGAAATTCATATGCTCGATTTCTTTCGCGTTCAGATCCTGCACTTGAATCTTGCCGCTGTATCGCTGGTACTGCGGTATTTGTTTGCCGGCATCGTCAGTTGAATAGCCAGTGCTGCGCAGCAGCGTCGCCGGAATATCGGGATTTACTGCGGTAATCGCGCCACGAACAATGCCGTGCAAGTTCATGCTTAATCCTTAATGTCGAAATCGACGGCGCGCTGCATTTGACCGGTATCGACCAACGGTTTGTTAAACCCTTTTTGCGCGGCTGTAGATGGCGCATTCGCTGGCGAGGCAAAATCCACAATCGATCGGGTGAGCTGGTCTTTGATACCGCTACCCACTCGTTTCAACGCAAGGTCAGTGTTGTAATCCGTGGCAGTGAGATTCTTGCCGAGCGCCGCGCCCCAACCCGGCGACTTTGCAGCAATCATCTGCCGAAAGAACGGTCGCGGCGGCGCTGTGACGGTGCCGTATTCGTTCCAGTAAGCGACCTGCGCGACGTTAGTTCCGTCCGGATAGGTTTCGCCTTCCAGGAAGCCGACGCGCAGCACCTTCCCATCGCCCAACCGCTCGGCAATCCCGGCAAGGTGCGCCGTCAGTTTGTCGCCACCGGTGAAGCTGGCCATCAGCAGCGCCCCACGTATTGCATCGTCCGATAGCGCGCTGACGCAGCCCAAAAACTCGCACCGTATTGCGTCTGCTGAAACCACGCTTGGGTGCCGTTCGCTGGCATCGCGTATTCGAACGACGCCGTGACGCTGCCCTCTGTTGCCGAGTTCACGCGGCCAACTGCACCCGGCGCACCATTGCCGTTGGCGCCCGATCCATTCAGCGCGGCGATGTGCGCAGTCAGCATGTTGAGCAGTACCGAACGCTGCGCAACATCCTGAACGCGACTGGCATCGGTGTTGTTTAAGTACATTGTTGCTTCGTCGAAATACATGCCGAGCACAGGATTGGTCACATCCTTGAACTCGGAATAGCGCGCAACGAATGCAGCAGGGTCAAAAACAACAACGCCCATTATTACGACTCGAGCTCAGTCAAGCCGGCTGGCTTCTCATCAGGGTCCAACGGCTCCAATCCGGTCTCTTCATCGGCGCGCTCTTTCGCTTCGGCGGCGGTAGACGAGGGTTTTTCGTGAGCGAACACGAAGCCGCCCTTGATGAAATCCTTATCGGCATGAAGATTCGACCAGGCGTCAAAGAAATCTTTGTCGACGCCCTCGGTAATGCCGTGACCGCCAACGATCACCGCAGAATTTGTGCCGCGCAATACTGTGCGCTGCTCGCCCATTTCCATGATGATGCCATTCGGTAATTTGCAGCCAATCGTGACAGTTGCCATTGATAAATCTCCAATAAAAAAGCCCCGCTGTGTGAGCGAGGCTTCAAAAATTCGGATGAAAAAAAGCCCCGACTAGCGGGGCAACGTCCAGCAGGAGTTCTTTAAGCGCCGATCAGTGAGGCTACAAACACGGGGCGGAAAATAACGGTACCCCATGTGCCCTGCGATTTTTTCTGCAGGAAGCTCGATGTCTCGCGAACAATCGCGTGCGCGCGCATTTTCTCGGTGAACGCTGTGGTGGCAGTTTCCTGTCCCTCGACATTCAGCGCGATCATCTGCACGAGCTGACCGGATTGCGTTGCATATTCCGGTGCGGTTTCGAAGCGAATGTTCGGGAAGTTTTTCTTCACCTGATCGTACACGTTGACGTTGTACTGATTGGTCTTGTTCAGCGCGACCGACAGCGTCGGCGACATCGCCAGAACCATTTCCTGATCCTGATCGATGGTGCCATTCGCCTGCGTTTGCAGCTGGACGAAGATACGGCGAATGTCTTCATAAATCACATCAGCGGCCGCGCTTGACCACACAGCACCCGCCGGAGCGATCGATGACGGCAAGGCCGGATCATTCAAAAGGCCGTAGAGTTTCAGCCCTGATACGCCAAAGAAATACGTCTGGTTCTGGTATTTATTCAACACCAGCGCGCTGGCTATGTTCAGGCGAGACACCCAGTCCAGTTTTGCCAGACCCATTTTTTCAAGCTCTTTCTCGCCCCATTTCGTAATGGTTTGATAGTGGTAGCTCTCGCGCATGTTGAAGTTCGCGTTCGCGCCGACCGAGCCGTTCTGGTTGTAGTCGCCATAACTCGACACCTCACCAGTGGATTCGATCGCCGGGAACGTGGCGGTATCGGTTGTCCAGTCGCCCTTTTTCGCTTCGCCTACGATGATCGCCGCTTTCATTGGCGCGACCAGCACCTCAACGACTTTCGGATCGATATAGTTGGACAAGTACGACGGGATGCCCGCGTTAGATACCGTCACCAGTGTCGGTAACGCATCCATCGCGATATTGAAATTATGACTCACGCCTTCCGGCAGAAAGTCCATTGCGCCGGGGAAATGAATACCCGCGTCCTCGGCGAGACGCTGAAAAACAGGATTATGTTTCATGATTAGCCCCAGGTCGAAATTTTGGCCAACTCACCTGCCGCAGCAGTGGAGTCAACGTAGAAGTTGGTTTCTTTGGCGGTGGTTGCGGTGATGGTCACGCCGCTGGCCGTCGCCGTGGTGGCAAGGCTCAGCGTGTATGTGCCCGCGCCACCAGTGCCGGTGCCGAATGCGCTGATAATCGTGCCGGCTTGAATGCCTGCGCCCGAAATCGGCTGGCCCACAGCGATCGGACGACCGGTATTTGCGGTGACCGTCAGCGTGGTGTTGGTGGCGGTGTTGGCGGTGATCAGCGCATTGGTCGGTGGCGTGGCGGTCGCGGCCGCATAAGCGGTGCCGTCGTCGTAGTACGCATAGACCTTCTGGCCGATGGTGGCACCAGCCGCAAACTTGTCCCAGAACTCGCCCGCGTTGAACAGCGTGATCGGGAAGCCTGCTGGAACGAGCATGGACGTTTCGGCAAGGAACGCCGTGATTAACGCCTGCTGCTCGCGATGTATGAAACCGATGCGTCCGCCAACCGTGAAATAGTTATTCACGATGCCGTTAGCATCAGCCCATGCGAAGTTGCCGACGGTAACGCCGAGCGTACCGGTGACCAGTGCGCCCGCACCCGCGAGCACGTTGGCGCGCGGATTGGCCGAGGCAAAATCACCCTCAACCGCCGGCGCCGGCTGCAAATTAACCTGTGTTTGAAAGCTCATTTTTGAGGCTCCTTACTTCTTGCCGAAGCGGGTGAGTTGGGGAAATTGTTCAGTGACTTGCTTGCTGGCGGCCGCATCCATTCCGATCGGCTTCACCGGATCGGATTTCTTCTCGCCAACCATGCGCACAAGTGCGCGATAAGCGGAGGGATGAACGCCTTCGGTATCGACCTTTGCGTGATCGAGCGCGAACTTGTAAACGGCCTCTGCGGAGTCGAGCGCCACTTCGCCAACCAGCGGCGCCACTTCTTTGCGCGCGGTGTGCAGTGCTTCAACTTCGGCTTTGGTTTCGGCCTTCGCTTTCGCGATCATTTTGGTGACGGTGGCAGCATCCATGGCGGGTTTTTCCGGCAAATCCTTTGCTTTTCCATCGGGATCGGCGCCGGTATCGTCGTCAGCATCCTCGGCGATTTTCTTGCGGCGCTTGCCCGGGGCGTCCGGATCATCTTCGTAATCGTCGCCCGATTCGTCTTCATCCTCGGCCACTTTTTTATCGTCCTTGTCGTCGTCTGCATCCATTGCAATCAACGAAGTAAGCACGGTGTCCAGATCGGTCAGATCGGCGTCCTGCGCGAGCTTTCCTTCCAACGCCTTGCGCGCGTTGGCTTTTGCGGCAACAAGCCGTTGTTTCTGTTTCATGGTTTCATCTCCACCAAAAGGATTTTTGTCTGCAACAACTACATCGGGACCAGCACGGCCCACATCCACTAACGCAACGTGGTTTCCCACGATGTTTCGCATTACGCCGTCGTACGCGGTGCCTTCGTAGACGCCGGGCGTCATGTCAGCCGTGTAGCGATAGGCGCTTGATAATTCGGTTTGATCTTTGCTCTCGATGCCAGCGATCGCGGCGGCATCCCATATCGAAAGTGAGCAGCGCAGATACGGCGCGTCGAATGCGACATCGCTGCCGGTAGTGCCGACAATCAAATCTTTGCGCGGCTCTTCGGCATTGACCGGTACGTGCTGAATTAACAGCGGCAAATTGCGGAAAGTCGGCGCGCCGCGTTCAAGTTCGGCGGGGTCGCGCAACAACATGTAAACCTGGTCCGGCCGCAACCCCTTTGCCTCGGCGTCTGGAATTTCAGTACCGAGATACGGACACACCATTGCCTTGCTGATATTCGACGTTTCAACGTGCAGGCGGCCGTCCACATCGAAGCGGCGCGCGGATTTGTCGAAAGCGAACTCAGGCATTTCTTTCTCGCATAAAAAAGCCCGCGCGCAGCGGGCCGTTTATTTCATGTTGGTCAGTCTTCGAAACCGGGTATCACCGCACGCGATGTGCATCGACAATTGATTGCTTGTCCTGGCAGCAACCATTCGCCATCGAGATACATTCCCTTGGCGAGTTCGAACGATTTCCCGCTGGCCTCGACATGCGATGGACGCGGTTCTTTGCCGCCACCTGAGTGCTGCCATATCGCGGTAGTGATACCGAGCTCTTGTCGGCGGACATTCTCGATCACCGCTTTGGCTTTGTTGTTTTGATCACGACTGATCAGTGCGGCGCGCTTAAATGAAACGGCGTATTTGCTTCGCAGCGCATCGGTCAGCGTACCGAGGTCATGCCCGGATTTAACGGATTGCCACACCGCCGTTTGCACGTCATGCAAATATTCAGCGGGGATCGATTTGATTAGCGCGATGTTTTCCTGCAGTACCGCCTGATAGCTTTCTTTCGCTGCCTGCGTCATTTGGAATTTAATGGTGAAACCAGCTCTTTTCAGGGCCGCCATCATCGCGGCATCGGTGTGCTGAGTCGCGCCATTGACGAATACATCAGCCAGCTGATCGGCAGTTTCATCGAAGCGGCGCTGCCAATGGCGGCCAAGGCGCTCCATCGTCCGGCGCAGATCAACGAACGGCATATGTATGCCATCGGTCGCCATAAGCGGCGGCGATTTTTTCCAAGCAGCGCGCGTCCAATAAATTACGCTGCGCGACATTTCTTCAATCAATGCTTGGAGCGCTTTGCGATATTTCGCTTCGATGCCGGCATTGGCGCGAATGGCGTCGAGCTTAATCGCCTGGCTGGACGGCGCAACGAGCTTACGCGGCTTCATCCAGATCGCCCGCAGGTTCGTCGGGGTCACCAACCACTTCCGGTAAATCCTCCGCTTCGAGTCCGTTATAACCGCTATTCGGATCCGTTGCGAGGCGCTGGCGCTCTTCCTCATTGCTAATGACACCGCTCTCGATATACGCAAGTGCCGCATCGGCATCGGCTTTGCGAATGCGCGACAACGCCTCGCCATCGAGTTCTTGCAGTGGCTGATATTCGAAGCCTATCGCGGGATCAATTTCGCCAAATTGATCGAGCTGGATAATTTGCAGAATCTTGTTAAGCGGATCGGTAAAAATGTTTTCCTGCTGTGCCCGGATGTAGTCGTAATACACAGCGATTTCGCCGTCGGTCGACGCATTCAGTCCAGTCGGTGTGATGCCGAGCAGCTTGACGAGCGGCGTATGGCTCGGCGCCGCCATGTGTTCTTGCGATTGCGCTTGCAGCTTGTCGAGACCACTGAGCGGCGTATTGAACTGGAAGAATTCCTCTTCTTCTTTGTCCAGCAGCATCAGCCCTCGCGTATCGCGAATCTGATTAAACAACTTGGCGCGCAAGAATAATTCATCACCCGCGCCGCCGGCCAACGTGCTCGCCATGTTCGTGCGGATGCCGCTGATCGAAAACGAGTGCAACAGATCAGAAACCGAATCGCGCGTGCGCAGCCATGCGTTGACGTAGGGCTCCATCAACTGCGACATGCTCATGCCGCCGAAGTTGTAGGCCGGTTTCAGCATGTCCGGCACCTCTCGCGCGATGAACGTCAACAGGCGAGAAGCGTGCGTCAATTTACCCATTACGAACCAGCTGGTCGGCTTAAAGAAATCGGGTGCCAGTGGGTCATTCGAGTTGTACGAATACGGCGTCGTCCAAATCGCTTCGATATTTTTAAAGCCATTGAGGGAGCCTTTTTTTATCGTGGCCGGGGCGATCACCAGCGGCAGTTTGCGCGATTCCTCGGTCACACCTTTGATATCGATGTAAATCTGCGCGCGCCCGAAAAAGCCATCTTGCTCGGCAGCGACGCGAAATAAATCGCGCACTTTGTGCCGCTTCAGCTCGGATTCTATGGTTTCGATTTTGCCGGAGTTGTCGCCATCACCTTGCGAGACAACCTTGATCCATTTGCGCGTCATCTCCGTCGCGGTGGTTTCACTCGGGCTGCGGTATTCGCTGCGTTGTGTCAGCTCTGACAAATACGGATAGCCGGGGAATCCATTGCCAAAATAATTCGACGTCGCATATTCATAAATCGAGGTGACCGCAGCATCCATCGCGATATAGGTCGCATCGGTTTTGGCCCATTCCGGCACGACGCCCGGCAACAATTCGGGGCGCTTGATTTCGTATTTAACCGGCTCGGGCTCGCTCGAAGCGAATTTCGCCAATGCCGCGTAGCTGATTGCCAGCTTTTTTTCAGGCGAAACTGCTGCGGCAATCCGCGGGCGACGGCGTTTACTTCTTACTTTCATGCGCGACGCAACAGATCAGGATTAATTTGCATTGAGTATTTTCCAATCAGCTGAGCGAATGCGCGCGACAGCGCATCGACGCGATCGTCGTGCGTGCCGTTTGGGAACATGCGCATTTCGTCGATTAGTGGCTTATTCCAGTCGCCGCGCAGCATCAGCACATTGCCGACGTTGACCTGCGCTGCGAACGGTTCTGCTCGCGTGATTTTGTCGCCCGACTCCGGCGATGAATGCACTCTGTATCCGGGCAGCTGTCGCGTGAGATACAACACCTGCGTCTTGCCGGCTTGGCCGGGATCCTGCGGAATGCTGATTTTTACGCGAGCACCATCGGCAGAGGCGGTGTTTTTTAGCGCCGCATCGCGCTCGTCCGGCCCCCATTGACCGTGGACCATATCGCCAATGATGAATCTGCCATCCGGCAGGCGGCCCACTTTTCCGCCGGCGGTCGGATCGCCATCGATCGTTGCACCGAAATCCCAGCCGCGAATCCATTTGATTTCGCCTGCAGGTATTGCATCAACGATTTGGATTTGATCAGGTTTAAAGATATTGCCGTCGGGTGGTGCCGGACGCTGGCGATACTGACCGGCGAAGGTGTACGGAGCCGCTTGCTCCATACGGCGCAACTGCTCAATGGAATGCTTTTCCGGCCATAACGCCGTGCCATCATCTTGTATCGCTGAGAGGCAGACGTGCTCCCAGGTCTCACCATTACCGCCCCCGAGCAACCACCCAGCCAGATCATTTTCATGCAACCGCTGCATGATCAAAATAATCGGCGTTTCAGGTGAATTGCTCCGGCTCTCGAGCGTGTTCTGAAACCAATCGATAACGTTTTGGCGGACGACCTCGCTGCGCGCCTCATCGGCCTTGTGCGGATCATCAATGATGATCGCGCCGCCGAAGCCTTCGCGGTGCTTGCCCGCACCGAAGCCGGTAATCGTTCCGCCTGCGCCTGTGGCGTACATGACGCCGCCGGCTGTCGTGGTCCAATGTGCGCGTGCTTCAGATGCCAGCTGACAGCTCGGAAAAATGTCGCCGTACCCTTCGTGCAAAATCAACGATCGAATATTGGCGCTGTTATTGGCGGCCAGTGTTCCCGAGTAGCTGGTATGAATGAATTCAGCATCAGGCGCATGTCCGAGCGCCCAGGCGATGAAGTTCACCACCGCCAATTCTGTTTTTGAGTACCGCGGCGGCACATTCAGAATCAGTCGTCGGCATTCGCCGCGAAATACGCGCATCAGCGCATTGCAGATGATTTTATGGTGTACCGCTCGCCGCCATGCGTATCCGCGTCGCTGCATAAACATCCAGCGTGCGAAGGCGTACAAATCCGTGCGCGACAACTCGGCCGCCGCAAATTGTTCTTCGGCGGTGAACGTTGGGTGCATGGCTAAAACTTCTCGATGACTTCCTCGGAGATTTTGCGAAATTCGTCCGATGTCATATTGACCGTTTTCACGGGACCGCCTTTCGGATCGGATAAGCCGATTTGCTCGCGGAAGGCCCTCACGTCGACATGCTTACCCACCAGCTCAATCAGTTTTGTGCGATCAACGAGGCGAATTTTTTTCACTTCGCCGATCTGCTTTCTTTCCTTGCCGGTGCCTTCGAATAATTCATTAACTTCGAGGCCTGCGACCAATCCCTTGCGCCACACAAGCGGCCATTCTTTCACCGGCAAGAGGTTTCCGTGATCGTCGTAAATGTCGGCCAAATCGGCATCGGCCTCATCAACAAGACGATTCAAAACCCAATCGGCATTGACCTTTACGCGCTTGAGGCGCGCTTCCAGCTCGATCGCGATGGCGGCCTGAATATCGGCTTCTTGCAGAAGCTTGCTGGCTTGTTGCCTTGCCGTTTTCTCGCTATATCCCGCGCGAATCGCTGCCTGCGTACCGCTCCAATCGGCGATGTATTCGACAACGAATAACTGCTGTTTGGCGTTGAGCTTTTTCATGCCGCCATGTCTTGCACGAAATCAAACTTCAGCACGGGTCCGACCGACCCGGTGATCGCCTGGCCGTCGGGGTGCGCGAGATCGAAAAGCACAATCGACGCCTCGTAGAGCCCTTGTGTCACCGGCTGCATACCCAGCTTGAACTTGATAATGCCGTTACCTTCGGTCCAGTCGATGAGATCGGGCGACGAGTTGCTATCAATGCGAATCGTTGTGCCGATCAGTCCGACCTGAACGCGCGTGACAGCGGTTAAATCAAGCGGCGCGCCACCGTAATAAACCTCGATCAACGCTGCGTTATCGCGGCCGAGATAGATCGTTTTAGTGTCCGGCGTCTGATCGATGATGTAGGTCGCGGACCCGATCGTGATGTCCTCGGGATCAATATCCCCGAGCTGACCCGGCAGCGGCGCGATATGCGCGGAGCTTTGCTGGCCCTGTTGGGCCGACGCCGCAATGCTGGGAAACGACAGTATGGTGGCCGTCGCTTGCTGGCCTTGCTGCGCCGCTGCAGTAATAACAGGCGCCGGCAGATTGGGAATACTCGCGCTCGACTGTTGCCCCTGCTGCACTGCTGCCGCGAAACGCGGGAATGCTGAAACGCCGGACAGGGACTGCTGCGACTGCGCTGCGGTTGCTGAGATGACTGCCGCAGCGGCAATGCTCGCGCTGGACTGCTGGCCTTGCTGTGCGGATGCCACAATCGGCACGGGCTGCGGTACTAACACATTCGCAAAAGATTGCTGCGGATGTGCCGCTGAAGCGGACACCGTAGCGGCTGTCGAAATGCCCGCACTGGATTGTTGAGGCTGTGCCGCCGTTGCCGCAATGTCGGCGCGCGTTTGTGCGGTGACGTTGGCAGCGCTTTGTTGGCCCTGCTGCGCACTCGCTGCGATGGCAGGGGCAGCGGCAATCTGTGCAGCCGCCTGCTGCCCCTGCTTCGATGCGGCCGCAATGACCGGCTGAACAACGATGGCAGCGCTGGACTGCTGACCCTGTTGAGCGCTGGCGGAAATCGTTGCGGCAACACGCAGGAGCGCCTGTGATTGCTGCGATTGCTGTACAGAGGCGGCCACCGTGCCAAGCTGCGAGACGCTGACAAATGACTGTTGGCCTTGCTGTGCGCTGGCAGCAATTGAGGGCACCGCCGCGGCTGCCGCGCTTGATTGTTGCCCTTGCTGAGAAGCCGCGCCCCAGGGCGACACAGTAACGATGAACGGGTACCACGTGGTGCCGTCGTTATATTGCGCCTGCGCGGTGCCGTAGCCACTCCATGACATCGACCCATCGGTCGCAATGAGAAGAATGGTTCCGTCGTACGCAATGATATCGCCCGGCTGCGGCGGCGATCCGACAAAGCTCGCGAGATTCGCAACCGAGCCTGGCCCGGTGTTGATCGGCGCGGCTAGCGTGACGTAAGACCAATTCGTCAGCGATGCAGCGACTTGTTGAACCTGTTGCGCCGATGCCGCGATAGCTGCCGAGGACTGCACTAAATCCGCGCTGGACTGCTGGCCTTGTTGCGCAGCGGCAGCGATCGCAATCAGCGACGGATCATCGCTCGCAATGACAAATTGATTCTGGCCGCCGTTCGCATCCGAAACGAGCAGGAATTTTGCAGCGGCGGCCATTTTGGCGACTCGACTTAGTTAAGTGCTTCGAGCGAGAACTGATGGCATTGAATCGAGTTGGCAGCGTTGCTGATCGACCAGGTACCGAAGAAGTCGATTTGCTGTGCCGCGGTCGAATCGAAGCCAGTGCCGTTCGCGGGCGCCGATGATGGCAACAGCAACAGGCCAGAACCGCCCGCCGATGCCGCAGGCGAGCCGATGACCGATTCCGACATGAACTTCCCGATACCGAGCAACGCGGCCGATGTGCCAGAACCGAGCGCGCGCGCTTCGAGCTCCGCCTCGAAAAGCCACGTCACGTTTGTTTTCGCCACAACGTTCAGCGCCATTGCGCCACCGTTAAATGCGACGACAGAGCCAAGACGAAAATCCAGCGTCAGCGTACCCGGCGTCGTCACGATATTGCTGATGCGACCGGCAGCGCGCACGCGCAATTTCTTGCCGATGTAATTGAAAAAGTTCGCGGGCAGCGTGAACTTTGCAGAAGGCGATAACAAGCTGGTGGGCGTAGTGCTGGTGTTCAGTGCGGTGCCATCGGCCTGATCGAAGCTGACCAGCTCAACCCATGTGTTGTTGCTCATGATATTTCCTCAGCGCGGTGAGATTTAATTAACGAAGGTGACGGCGGAAACGCGATGCTTTGTCGGATCGCCGGTGATTTGATAACGGATGGTCGCAGCGACGGCGGGAATATTTAAGCCGGTCAGCAGCACATATCCGGAGGCATCAGTGGTGCGGATCAGCGGTCCATCGATCGCTGCGGATTTATCGTCGTAGGCGGTGTAGAAAGTCACCGACGTATTCGCGAGAACGACGCCCGGTGAGCTGAATAATTGCAATAGGACTTGGCGGGTTGCTTGCGATCCCTGCGAACGCTTAAACACCGCGCGATTGCGGCGCATGTGCGGGCCGCGACCGATGGGGCGTTGGCGGGCGACAATACCTCCCATTGCAGCAGCTGCGCCGGTGGAATAAGTGATGTATGCCGCATACTGAACGCGGTCGTCCCAATAGTCAGGGGTGCCAAATGGCGACGGCAGCGTTGGATAGGTCGCATTGCGCTGGGCGTAGTGATAACCGCTGGTGGCAGAAACCTTCGAAAAACTTGTGCCGCCAACTCCACCATCCAATATCGACAGATAAACGTTCGCGCCGGCAGTCAGCGGGACATTCAACCCAGAAACAGATTGAAACGAATTGACGCCATCGGCGTGACTGATAGTCCCCGTCGCCAATGCACTTCCAATTGGCGAAACGGCATCACCAGTCCAGAGCGACAGCAACGCTGTGGTGGCGCCAAAAAAGCCTAATGCGCCCAGCGCCATATCAGTGACGGTGCCATTGACCGGCATCTGGCCGACCCAAATTGCGTTGACGCCAGAGTCACCTGTTTGGTTCGTGTCACCGAGTGTTGTGCGGCCGAGAGTTGGCATTAATGTTTCCTATGGCAGCGCGCTATAAATTTTGATGCGTTTTACGAACCGTTTGCGCTGCGGATTGAATGCCGCTCCGGCGCCGCCGTTGGTCGCTTCCATGCCCATCTGAAAACCATCGATAACTGCTTGTGCAACGCCATCCTTAGAATATTTAACGTCCGTCTTGCTGGCGATTTGTGTGTCATCAACGAATATTTTTAATGCGCCGTCGAAATTATTTGGCGTATTCATCTTCCAATACTGGCCGATCTTGTGCCAAACACCGCGAGTCAGGAATTCACCGCTGGCCAGCAGAATTGTATTTGCGTCCCCAACCGGCTGCGGAAAACCATTGCCTTGGATATTCCCGCCTGCCGCATCGTTGGGGCTCGACACGCCGCCGGGCGAACCGCCGAAACCACCATAGACATCAATCCGGTCCGCGTCATGATCATGATTGTTGATGTACCAAGGCTGCGGTATCACACCCAATCGAAAATCTTTGGAGGCGTTAAAATCAAAGTCTGAGGGGCGATACTCATACCACTCGACATAGAGCTCAGTGGGGCGACTGGTCGGGTTCGCATGACTTTGATCAGTATTCCACGCCAGCGCATGCCCATTGCCATCCTCGTAGTACCACATCGCAAAACACATCTGCGATGCATCGAGCGGATCTGCTTCGATGGACATCCGCCCATCGGTACCATCGAAGTAATGCCAACCATGCGCGAAAAACTGCGACTGCATCGTCGCCCAATTCGAAGTAGCTGTATATCCAGCGAAGCTGCCATCAAATAGCAAGCTAGCATTGCCTGACGATGCCACTACATTCGCACTGGACTGTTGCCCCTGCCTAACCGGCCCCGCAAATATCCCGGGGCGATTGCCATAGGGCCACGGTCCCTCAAGCCGACCCGTAGCGGGACTGACCGCAAAGACGTTCGCGGTGACTTGAGGGACCGGATGACCCATATCGATTACGGCAGCAAGCCGAACGAGACAGCGCCAGCGGCGGCGGACGGTGCCGCGTTACCGTTGAGGATCGTTTGCACGTTGTTCAGCACGGCGAACGACCATGCGTTACCGGAAGTCGATGCGTCGAACTCGACAATCACGCCAGCCGCTGCGTTGTCTCCACCTGCAGGCGTCCAATCGCCGGTTGGCGTCGACCAGGTGATTGCGGCGTTATTGCTCGTTACTGCACTCGATCCACTGGATGCAGTCGTTGTGCCCGCGCCCTGTGTGCCGGCGAAATTCGCGAGCGACGAAGGCACCGCTACGCGCGCATATGCACTACCGGAGATTTCAGGCGGGAACGTGCCGGCTTCCATCGCAGACGTTTGCTCGGTCCACACTGCGGTACCGTCGGTGACCGTGCCGCCGTTGGTGGTCGGCCATGTCGGCTCGCTTGAGCCGGTAGTGCCTGCGGTGGTGCACTTGTACAGGCGACCATTCGCGGTGTTCGGCACCACATAGCTGGTGCCGGTGACCGCAGTCGACGCGGTCCACTTGCCACGAATTTTCATCAGCGCGTAATACTGGGTCGCGGGTGCGCCCAACGATTGGCCGCGATATTTCGCGTCGATAAATTTGTTGACTGCGAATGAGGTTAAACAGGCGACGTTTGCCATTGATGTTCTCCAAGATTGGGCGGCGTCTCACGGCGCGCGCTGTCGGTTGTGCTGCCTATTGGCAAGTTGTGAAATCAGTGCTGCTGAGCGGGCGCAGCGAAAAACGGCCGGACGTAGAAATAACCCGGCTCTGCGATGCGCATTTTTTTGGCGTTGTACAGGCCGATGAACCGATCGGCATGCGACTGGCTGAAGTGCTGGAAGTAGGCTTTGTGGTTGTCGCCTAAATAGATCTTGTAGCTCTTGTCGGTCGGGGTGACACAGGAACCGATTTCGATCAATCGAATCACTTCGTCGGGATTCAGACTGCCGCAATAGCTGCAGGTGTTGTCTTCGCGCCACCAATCGAGGTTGTCGCGGTATTTGGGTTCGATGGGGTTTTCGGCTCGGCGGCGACAGAGAAATCGCTCGCTCACGATGCGCGGCGCTCTTTCATCCGCAGCTCATGCTCGAGCAGTTTTGCCATGTGTCTGCGCTTGGCGACAAATCCGGCAACGGATATCAAAAACCCGCCGATGCCGCAGAGCGCGAGAATGCCGGCGCTGTTGTGATTCAACCAGCCCATCGCCTGATTAGCGAAGCCTAATACCGCAGAACCCATCGCAACGGCAGCGCCGCCATTCTGGGCAATATTGGCGGGATCTTGCATTGGATTCCTCGAAATTCAGGAAATAAAAAACCCGGCTTTGCGGGCCGGGTTTTCGGTAGAGGGAGTTTTCAGCGATGGCGAAAAGGTAGTCCAACTGGTGGGATTGTGTCAACACGCAACCGAAGGCGTGTTTATTCGCGTGGCAACTGCGGTCATCACTGCCGCCGCCATATCGCTGTCGAGACCGTCGAACACGTCTTCGATCTGTCCGCGAATGCGCGTCCATTTGCGCTCGCGTGACGAGCCCTTGATTTCACTCGCAGGGATCCCGATCGATTGCGCGATGAAGTTCAAGCTATGCAGCGGATTACCGTTGCGCGCCTGCTCGCGTACGTTATCGCTCAGCAGCAAGATCAGCTGAATAATTTTGTAACTCTCACCGAGCAGTTTGGCTTTTGACTCCATCGAATCCAGATTGGCGATGACGTGATCCAACACTACCGATTGGTGGCCGCTGAGCGTGTGATCGGTGTAAACCCACAGCGTCCAGCTGCGCGCCGGCATGGGCAGCGATTCAACGGCAGACATCACCTTTCCCGCAATGATGCCATCAACGATTGACCAATCGTTGTCGCGACCACCGCGCGTGCTGGTTGCAGAAATTCCGCCTTTGCGCTGCAGGATAGCCGGTCGCGCGCTGACCGCCTTGCACGATCGGCAATGCCATTCTGTCCCGGTGCCATCGTCACGTTTGGAGCGTTCAACGAGCGTTCCATGCGCGCGGCAGGATGGGCAATACAACCGCGGCGGCTCATCGGTGTTTAACCCCGCCAATCGATCGGCATCCCACACTGTGCGAGGCTCAAAGCGCGAGTACACCGTTGCAACAATATCGCCAGCTGACATGTCCTCGAAATTCATACGCAAGCCCTTTTTTGATCAATGAAATCGTCGGGAAGCAAACCCCACTGCAGCGACTCGCGCCGGTATTTGCTGAGCAGCATTTGAAACGCGCAGGCTTTCTCCGGATTGTTATCCAGCTCACGGCGCGATATCACATCGCACTCGCGCTTGATGAATTCAGCCGCGGCGTTCACGTCGGTGGTGCGATCGAGTAAACCGAGCTGACGGTCAACCCACCTCCGAAACGATTCCGAGCGACAGACGAAAACAGCGGTTTCGGAGAGTGGCTGCATCAAGACATCGCCTCCAACAGCGAAGCCTGCTGCATCAGCAACGGCTCGACGGTTATCTCAGTGCGTGGGTTCTGCCGATCGATGCCGTGATACACATGGCGCTCTCGCACTTGTCGATCGTTTTGATAAACGCCGTCCTGAATGCGAGTGCGTACACCGGTTTTTTTGTCGCGCTTGTAGCGGTCTTGCAGGATGTCGAGGATCAGTGATTCATCGAGGTCCGGCCGCTCGGTCGCGTAGAAAATCCGAATCGTCATGCGCACTGGACCATCGATGCGCTGACGCGCCCACATCGGAATTTGGTACAGCGCGGTTTTTTCGTAGTTGCGCGCCTTGTCGGATTTGATCGAACTCGGACGATCGCCGAACGAAACAATCTTGCGCGAATTACTTTTCGAAGCAGGCTCGCCGAGGATCGTGAACGAGATCACATCCCACCCCGCAAAACGATCATGCGGCCGTTGACGCCGATAAAACCGTTGTCGAGCAGCCACTGTCCCGATGCGTCGCGCTGCTCGATCGGTACGAGCTCGTTGAGATATCGCAACCGGTGAAATTCATACGGATCGAATTCCGTTCGCACCTTCGGCAGTGGCAGTTCGATGTCAACAAATGTCAAGTCGGTGGGGGTCATGCTGCAGCCTCCGAATGTTTGCGTTGAGCTTGCAGGCCAACAGTGGTGAGCTTGTACTGCTCGTCGTTTGGATCGAGCCACCACAACCTGAACCAGTTGCCGCGAACAGATTTTCGAAACGCTGAGCGCCAGTCCTTGTAGCGCTTGCCGCTCTCACGATTGCGCTCGACAAACTCTCGCCAGCAAATACGCAAAAACTCCTGCGGCAGTGACACGGAGTCCGCATATTCGAAAACAGGGTCGTTTTCAGGAATGGGTTTTTGGTTCGCGGTCTTGCAGTCGGTCAAAAACGAATTGATCCCGACCGGTGATCGTTTGCCCCCTTGGGGGCTATTGGGGGTATTGGTTTTATCTAAATCTAAATCTAAATCTTCTTTAGGTAACGCACTGCTAACGCTGCTGGCGTTAGTTGTTTTATCTTTCTGCGTTAGCTCTGCGTTATCGTTTTCTTCAGTTTTTGTATTACTAGCGTTAGCTGCTGCATGATTTGCGACGCGTTTTGCCGTCTGAATTCGTTTCTTCGCTGACGTTCCGTTGTGTTCCTCAAAGCTAACAATCAAGATTCCATCGTTCGTTTCCAGTATCCAGTTGATGTCTACCAACGCCTCGGCGAAACCCTTTATTCCAACCTTGCGATTTATCTGGCGTATCGATAGACCAGGAAGAACCCCTGTCTCCGTATGCTCGTCAGCAGTAGCCCATAGCCAGTAAAGGGCTCCGATAATTGCGGCTTCGCCGGAATTGGTGGTGTCGCAAATTCTTGCAACGCGCGGATCGTCCCACAGATTCGTTCGCATCTTGATCCAGTCGCCGGCCATTACGCAGCCCTCCGATTACGCAACAGCGCGACGAAGCGCTGCGCCTGCTCTTCGGTGTCCGCCTGCGCGAGAACGTGCTCGTAGCACGGCGTATCGAACGACAGATAGGCGTCGAGATTGTTCGCTATGCACTGTTCGGCAGGCTTGTAGGTAATCTCGCCGCGTCGATTGGCAACAATGAAAAATTTGGCGCTCATTCGTATTCGAAGCCTCCGCGTTTGCGATTGATCGGAGTGATGTTGGAGGTCGCGGGTCGCGATGCAGGATCGAGATCGAGAAACCGAGATTGATCAAGGCGTGCAGCCAGCCAGTCGGTGCCGCACTGCCCATTTCGGAATTTGCGCCAGATCGCCTCAGCGATGCCTTTATCCGGCGTGTCGGCGTTGTAATACTCATCGCGATACATCATGCAAATGAGATCGGCGTCCTGCTCGATTTGGCCGGAGTCGCGCAGATCGGAATTGATTGGCCGCTTGTTTGGTCGTGATTCGCAATTCCGATTCAACTGCGCCACGGCGATCACCGGGCAATTCAGCTCTTTAGCCAACGCCTTCAATCCGCGCGAAATACTGGATATTTCTTGCTCGCGGTTTTCATTGCTGCGCGTTGCTTTGGCGGCAGCGAGCTGCAGGTAATCGACGACGATCAAAGACAGAGGCGTTTTCTTATGGAGCTTGCGAGCGCGGCTGCGCATTTGCTGGATTGATAGCGCCGGTCGGTCGTCAACAATGAGGGGTGAGTCTTTCATCACCGACACGGCACGCGACAGGCGCGACCATTCATCATCATGGAACTTGCCGGTCAGGATGGCATCGAGGCGAATACCGCCAATGCTGGCGATCATTCGCTCGAACAGCTCGTTGCGCGACATCTCCATTGAGAACACAAGGGCAGATTTGCGCAGCGTGAACGCCACATGCTCGACGATATTCATCGCCAGCGTGGTTTTGCCCATTGATGGGCGCCCCGCGATTAAAATCAGATTGCCAGGCTGCAAGCCACGCGTGCGCTTATCGATATCAGCGAAGCCCGTGGTTAATCCGGTGAGTTCATTGCCTGATTCATAGCGTCGATCGATTTCGTCGATAACGATTTTCAGAGCGGCATTGGTGGACACAATATCGTCGCCGGCATTGTCGCCAAGCGTGAGCAATTCGGCCTGTGCCTGTTCCTCGCGCTCATCGATCGACTGCGATTCGTCCCAGGCAATATTGGTAATTTTTTGGCCGATCTGAATTAATCGGCGTCCGCGCGCTCGCTGCGTTACCGCGGTGGCATACGCCCGGATATTGGCTGCGCTTGGCGTATTGCGCGCGAGCTCGAACACGTAAGCGGCACCGCCTGCGCGATCCAGCTCGCCCGCTGCGGAGAGCGAATCGCATACGGTGACGGCATCATGCGGCTGCCCGTCATCGACTAGGCGTTCGATTGCGGAAAAAATAGCGCGGTGCTCGGGCCGATAAAAATCATCCGCCGCTAATTCATCGGCAATGAGATCGAAATTGTTATGGCCAATCAGCAGGCCGCCTATGACAGCTTGTTCTGCTTCGGTGCTATGCGGCGGCAGGCGCAGTTGTGCCACTTCGTAATCGATTGGGATATCCACGTGTTACGCCAACCCCAACCCAATCACAGCGCCGACGGAAAACACAGCGATGCCGATGAGCAGCCATTCGCTTTTGGTTATGGTTATGTTCATCACAGCCACCCCTTCCAATGAAAAATCGCCGCTGCGGTCAGGCCAAGGGAGCACGCGCAAAGGAAAACCAATACGCGGTAGCTGGTTGGCTCTCGCTCTTCTTCATCGCCGTAGCCATACGCGCGTCGCAGATCGGCTTCGAGATCGTCATTGTCGATAAAGCTGGATTTAACGTGATTGCGTTCAATTTCTTCGGGTGACATGGCGGTGCCCTCTAATTATTTCGCGACGGAATTTTTCTTCGGGTACGAATATTTTTTTGCGGGCGGCCGCCATCCGATATCGATCATCGCGTTGATGGTTCCGCGTATTAATGACTTCTGTTCTGGCGTAATCAGCACACCTTTCGATTCGATCAGATCAGTCATTTTTTTGAGCGTGTCGGCCTTCAATCCTTCGGATCGCGCCTCTTCAAGCGTGTTGACGGTGCGACCGTCAGCCAACTGGTAAAGCGTTACTTTCTTGAATACTTGTTGTGGCGACATCGCGGTCTCCTTTGTTATTCGTGATCGAAAATGCTGCGCACGCGGTCGGTGGTGATCACAGCTGGAATGTTTTCTTGACTCGGTTTTGATTGAGTGCCGGAGCTGTCTTGAATTTCAGATGGCCGCGATAGAGGAAAACACCTGCTTTTTAGGCGTTTTCGCGCACCGCGATACTTAAGTTCCACCCGAATTTTTTTTAAATGCCGGAGCGCGGCTTCTTGATTGCCGGCACGTTTGGCGACGTCGTAGCACATCCAGGCGGCGCGGATATTCATTTACGCCTCCGGTTAATGCGATCGAGTATTTGCCTACACTGCCCCATCGAGTAGCGCTTGCCGGTCTTGCCGTTACGCACAACCCAGCAGAATGAAATGACAGATTTTTTAATGGCTTCCGCCATTGCGTCGCGCACATCGCTGTGATGTGAAACGACTTTGTAACGGTGCGATATGGCGACGACGTAAGCGGTCATTTGCGCTTCGCCTTGAGCTGCGATTGCAGCAACTCGATCTGTTTCAGGAGCGCGGCTTCATCCGCTTCGGCCAAATATTTTTCGACGAGATACAGCACCGGCTTTTTATCGCCAGTGACCTGCACGTATTTTTCGAGATCGTCGAGGGTGAAGCGGCGGGAATCGTCAGGGGACTGCGCGAGCTTGCGCGACAGATCAGACGGCGAGTAATCCATGTCGGCAGCAATAGACTTTTGCGCGCGTCCGAGCTGATGCACTCGCGCGGCAATGAATTCGCGGCAACTGGAATAGCTCTCTGCCAGCCCCTTATCAAAATTCAGCATCAACTGCGCTTGCTGCACTTTTTGTTTCCTCTACTTTCCTGCAGTTTCCTGTAGGAATTACGGATAAATAAAAACCGATCAGCGCGATGCGCGGGCCGGTCAGGCGGCTGCTGTGTTTGGTTTGGGGTCTTCTATTTCGACGAGTGTTTTATCTAGGAGCTCGCGGGGATCGAATGGATAGCCGCGCGCTGCGGCTGCGGCTGCAAGCTTCTCCGCATAATTGGATTCACCGCTGTAATCGGTTCTCGGAAGGCAGCCCCTATCAATCCATTTATCAACCGCTTGGCGGCTAACGCCGCAAGCTTTAGAGGCGGGAATTGGGCCGCCGGCACGGTTAACAGCGATGGAAACTGAGTTCATTTTGGCACCCTTAAATCAACTTATAGTTGATATTAAAGATCAACTGACTGTTGAGTCAAGTACATGTCACTATCAACTAATGGTTGCAAAAGAAAAAAACAGGTCTGACTTCTCGGCTAGGCTGAACTTGGCCTGCGATCAGGCTGCGGTGCGTGCGCATGGGCGTGCGGTGGATATCGAAGCTGCATTGAAGAAGCGCTCGATCACGGCGACCACAACTGCAATTGGGAAATGGCTAAATGGCGACGCTATCCCAAGCGCTGAAAAGCTGCGCGTTTTGGCTGACTGGTTAGAAGTTCGCCCAGAATGGTTGGAATACGGCGTTGAGCCTATGCGCAATCGGTTCGATATCGCCGTAGCGCCGCAGCAAGGGCAGCAATCCAGCGCGACCCTCTCATCAGCCCCGGCGACAACGGCGATCGACCCCAGCTTTGTGGCATCGACCCCAGAAGAGCAGACGTTATTGGCAGATTTCAGACGGGCGTCCCCACAGTCGCGTCGTAAAGCTCGCGCCGTCCTCCTTGAGGAGCCGCAGGGTCAGTCAATTGCGGGCATTGGCCCCGGGATTCAATCAGTAGGCGAAGTTCAGAATCGACAGATTCTAGAAGACAGTCGGGACTCCCTGGTGGAAGAAGCCTCGACAACAATCGGCGAGATTATGGGCTCGCACGAAAAAGAGCGCGAGCGCCAGAGGCGTGAGGAACAAGCCAAAACCGACAAAAAGGCCCAGGGTGACGAGGAAAGTCCAGAGGAATGAGTGACGATGATCAGGATGGCCAGGCGCCCCACCTCATGCTTGAGGCTCTACCACCCTACTCATTTGGCTTGAGTGAAAGGGGTGCTTTACAGCTAATGTTTTACGTGATTCAAGGCGGCATACGGCTGAAATTTTGCGTCGCGATACCACCAGAAGAAGTGCGTGGTCTTCGTCTTGGTCTCGAACAAAGCGCGCAGATTCAGGAAACGCTCGCCGCAATACCGCCAACACGATCCAAGCACTAAATCTTTGCATCAGCATAGCCATACCCTTTCCGAAAATAAGAAACACCGGACTACGTAACAACAACAAAAAGGATTATGCAATGTCTCTTTTCCGTTCTGCCCTGTTAATCATCGTCACTGCACTCCCCTTTTCCGCTACCGCACTGCCAATTTACGAAACGGTACTGCCCGATCAATTTTTCTCGGTGGTCTTTAAATTCAAAACCGATACCGGCGATGCCGATGTGTTGGAAGCCAATGGTGGCGGCACGTCACTGGGTCTTCTAGGCTCCAATGTCGAGCTTTTCGTCAACAATAAGCTGGTTTCGTCGTGGCTCAACCCGATGAGCAATACGTTCGCGATATTCAAAGACCCCGGCAGTAATTACACCGCATGGGGCGCCACCACTGATCTGACCGATATTTTTAATGGCGCCAATGCCCGGCTTGAATTTCACCCCATTTTCGATGCTTCGGTCGCAAATGCGTTTGTGAGTTACCAGTTGGATTTTTTGGGGGCTGCCCAATCGCTGGCGGATGGAAGCCTGTCGGATCAGCTCATTTCTCCAAAAATAAAATCGTACGGCGTTTATAACGACGATCGACATCATGCTTCGGTACCGGAGCCCGCGTCGTTGGCATTGCTGTTGGTTGGCATCACCGGATTGGCAATTACACGCCGTATTAAATTCCACCATCAAACAACAGGACAGACCTATGAGCGATAAAAAACCGATCCCTCAGCCCCAGAAATCACCCGAGCCGAAGCCGACTAAAACAACAGACCGCCGAGAGCATTTCGAGAAAGGCGCATTTGACAAAGGGCCGGCACCTATTGTACAGGTGAAGCCCACACCACCGAAAAAGTAGGCTCAAATGGACGACGGCGACCGGCATCACGACTCGCTCTATAACATTCGCTTAGGCATGCGATATCACATGCGTCGGCAGGCGTTTTTCGAGCGCTGTCACCGCGCAGTGGGCATAGCATCACTGGTTGGAGGATCGGCCTCCGTTGCGGCGTTAGCTGGGCAAAATTCCATTGCTGCGCTATATGCCTCCGCGCTCATTGCCGTGGCGCAGGCATTTGATCTCATTATCGATACGCGACATCAGGCCGAATTGCACAATAAGTTGCGGCAACGGTATTGCCTGCTTGAGCCGGAAATTCTCGATCGAGCCGCGTTGAGCGAGACTGAATATAAGGATGTGCAATCGAAAATAAAGCAGATCGAAGTGGATGAGCCACCGCCGAAATACACGCTATTAGGCATGTGCCAGGATGAATTGAATGATGTGCTGAAATATTCACCAGAAGAGGCGCCCGCATCCTATAGCCAGCATGGCTGGTTTAAGCGATTGACCGCCCAGATTTGGTAGCAGTCACGCGCATCCAGTAGCCCGCCCCGCGCGGGCTTTTTTATATCCGCTATCCCCGCGTGTAACACCAAATTGACCTCCTGCATTGCCCTCTCTCCATAAAACATAGCCGCATCACGTTTCTGTAAATTTTGCCGTTTTATCCCCGCACGATACCTACGGTTAATTTGAGGCGGACCTACCGTTCGTCGGAAAAATAAAAATCAACCAAAAGTTGTTGACAACAATCAACCGTTAGTTGATATTTACTCCAAGGAAACGAAATGCAGCAGGAAACGAGTATGGCCTGGTTCACCGATCCGTTCACACGCCGCCGCCTGAATGACCAAATCATGGCGGCGGCCATAGCGATTGCACCCGAGGTGCTTCGCCGAATGCCAACTGATGTGCCTATTGATCCGCAGCTGTGGAAGCGTCGGTCGATCGATCTGGCCTCAACGCTGGTCGCCGGCTTCGTCGACGAAAAACTGATTTAACGAGCAGTAACACCCGCGCCGGGCGGAATCCCGGCAACGACTTCAAGGAGTCAGCATGAACCCCTTAGCTCAACAAAACGAAATCGCGATGCAGAACGCCCGCCTCGGTGATCTCGGTGAGGCGAGCCGCAAAGCGAATGCGCGGCGTTACGAGCAGTTGATTGCAGACCTCGAAAATGCCGATACGCCGACGTTTATCCAGCAGCTTGTCGACGTGCTGCAGGGCGAAACTTTCGAGGCTGATCTGAAGCTGCATACGTCGTGGCTCACGGGCAACGACAAGCAGTTCATGCAGCAGCTGCGAGAGGAAATGATGAAGTACATCCACTTGCTGGCAGAGGCGAATTTTTGATGAACCCGCTGCTCTCGATCGATAAGCGCTGTGCGCTTGCTGTCGCTGCCTTTCTGGTCGCGCTGACGATTACCTCAACGATGGATTACAACGACGCGAAATTAATGGAGCGCGATCTGTGCAAGCGCAATCCCAACCCCGAATTTTGTCAGGAGAAAAAATGATGGACGACAACTACAACGTGCGCGGGCCTGGTGAAACGCTGAATCAACTTGTGTTGCGCCCGAAATATGCGACCAATCTGATTGCTGCCGTCGATGCGATCAAACAGCTTTTGCCCGAATCGTTTGGCGGCGCGCACGAGCACTTGGATGACATTCGCGGCGATCTCGAACGGAAAACGATTCAGCTAAGCGAGGCGCGCGATCGCCTACGCGGTTTTATCCATGGCTTATGGGGTGCCGGCGCAATTGATGTGAGCGATTGGCATGACCTCGACAACCAGCTGATCGAGGCGGCGCAATGAGCCTCTCCCTCGAAAAAACGCCAGCCGGTTACATGGTCAGCGGCATGACGAGCGTCGGCCCGGTCGAAGCGCTTGGCCTCACCGAGTCGCAGGCAATGCAAAAGGCGATGCAGCGCATCAATGAGTTGCAGCGTAAGCGTTCGACCGAGTTGTTCGAGCAGTTCCGCGCAGCGCATCTGGATTATTTTTCGTCGAGGATCGCCTTCAAATGACAATCTCGATAGAAGAAATAAGATCGTTACTCGAATATCTTCCAGAGAGTGGCCTGTTGATTTGGCGCCCTCGATCAAATAATACATTCAACGCCAAACATGCGGGAAGGGCTGCTGGTTCGATTTTTATACCAAGAACCTCGCGAACAAAATATTTAAAGGTACACATCCAGGGCGGGTTTTATCTTGCTCACAGGCTTGTGTATGCGCATAGGCACGGCTTCTTTCCAGGGATTATTGACCACATCGACGGCAACGGACTGAACAATAGAATTGAGAATCTTCGGGCTGCCAGCTTTGCGGAAAATGCGCAAAACCGACCGCTCCAAAAAAACAGCAGCACCGGAGTTAGCGGTGTTTTTTTTGACAAGCGAAGAAATAAGTTCCGCGCATATATCAGCTGCTGCGGAGAGCAAATTTATCTCGGCATATTTGACCAATTAGAGGATGCAAAAAAAAATCGCGCCGACGCAGAAGCGCGACTTGGCTTTAGTGCTAGGCAGGGGGTCCCGGCATGAACGCGTCATTGAACACCAATCTCGATCGTCAGAAATATTTAGGCGGCAGCGATGTCGCCGCAATCCTCGGCATCAGCCCGTGGAAAACGCCGCTCGATGTCTACCTCGACAAAATTCAACCGCGCGTTGAAGTGACCGATCCGGCCAAGTTGAAATTGTTTCGTCGCGGTCATCGCATGGAGCCGTATGTCATCGACCTGCTGGCCGAGGAAGAAAATCTCACCATCGTCGCGCGCGGCAATCGGTATATCGATAAACAGCACGGTTTCATCGCAGCCGAAATTGATGCGGAAGCCGAAGGCAATCTGAATATCGAAATCAAAACGGTATCGCCGTTTAAAGCCAAAGAATGGGGCGAACAGCAGACCGACGAAATACCGGTGCATTACACCGCGCAGGTCATGCACGGCTTGATGGTCACTGATCGCGAGACCTGCATTCTCGGCGTGTTGATCGGCGGCGATGATTTTCGCGTTTATCGCGTGGTGCGTGATGAGGAAATTATCGGTGCGATTCGCGACAGCGAAATTGCATTTTGGGATCGCATTCAAAACCGCATGCCGCCAGAGCCATCAACCGTTGGCGATATTGCGCGGTTATATGGCACGAAAGATTCCGGCTTATCGATCGAAGCCACCGAGGCGATCGCAGCGACGTGCGGCGATATGCGGTCAGTCATTGCGGAAATGAAATCCCTTGAAGAGCAGCTCGAAATGCAGCGTGAGCGCGTACAGCTCTATATGGGCGACGCTGCGACGCTGATGTATCAGGGTAAGCCGCTCGCTACGTGGAAATCGCAAAGCGCATCGCGGTTCGATCAGGCGGCATTTAAAACCGCGCACGCTGACTTGTACGAACAGTTTAAGAAAGTTTCCGAATCCCGCGTTTTCCGCCTCAAATGATCAGGAGAAAATTAACATGAGCACGTCACAACTTCGCGCGGCCACAGCCGACAATCTCAAACAGGCTTCGAAGCTACCGGCTAAGCAGGCCGGTGGCGGCACCGTTGCGGCATTTTTCGAAAAGAACAAATCAACGCTGCAAGCAGTGTTGCCGAAACACGTCAGCCCCGAGCGCATGCTGAAAATTGCACTCGGTGCGATGCGCACGACACCGAAATTAATGGACTGCACCGTCGAGTCGTTGTTCGGCGCGGTAGTGCAATGCGCGCAGCTCGGCCTCGAACCGAATACGCCGATGGGCCACGTGTACCTGATTCCGTTCGATAAAAAGAAACAGCAAGGCGGGCAATGGATCGTCGAGCGCACCGATGTCCAAATCGTTATCGGCTACAAAGGCATGCTCGATCTGGCGCGCCGTAGCGGTCAGATTGTCAGCATCGCGGCGCACGAGGTATGTGAGAACGACGATTTCGAATATGCGTATGGGCTTGATGAGCAGTTGCGCCACAGGCCGGCAATGGATGATCGCGGCGAAATCATCGCGTTTTATGCAGTCGCCAAACTGAAAGATGGCGGTCACTGTTTTGAAGTGATGAGTCGCGCGCAAGTCGAAGAAATCCGCAATAACTCGCAGGGCTACAAAGCTGCTGAGCAAGCCGCGAAGAAATACAAAAAAGATGCGGACTCGCCGTGGCATAACCAATTCGCAGAAATGGGCCGCAAGACTGTTACGCGCCGGCTTTTCAAATGGCTGCCGATGTCGATCGAAATGGCGACGGCACATGCTCTCGATGGCCTAGCCGATGCCGGCAAGCCGCAAGACCTCGATACCGCGCTGGCTGGTGAATTCAATGTAATAGATCCCGATGCACCGATGCTCGAAAACGGCGGCAATTACGAGGATGAAATCATCGACACCGCAACCGGCGAAGTACTCACGGAATCGCACGGCGATGGCGAGCCAAAAGCCATGACGATGACCGACATTCAGCGCCAGCTCGAAGCCGCAAAAACGCTCGATGATTTAAACACTGCGGCTGACTTGATTCGTGATGTGAAGAACGAAACGCATCGTACTTTATTGGATGAAATCTACGAGCAACGCAGTAAGCAGTTGCAGTAATTCTTTCTCGGGCTACCGCCGCCAGTACGGGGCGGTTTTTTTAAGGAATCGAAATGAAATTCACTTTTGAAATCGATGATGAATGGATGGAGGAAGAATATCTGTCCGAAGCACTGACTAGCGAATTGCAGCGACAAACTGTTAGCGCGATTTTGCTGAATTTAAATGAGCGCATCCAGAAGGAAATAACGAAAAAAGTACAGGAAACTATAGAACAAATGATCACACCACGGATCGACGGCGCCATAACCGAGTTCGTTAACAGCGGCATGATTGTGCGAAATAATCAGGAGGTTTCGATCGTTGATTATTTGCGAGGACTGCTGCAAGCCAATAATGGCTGGAACAGTATCGGCGAGCATGTAAGTCGCGTCGGCAAGCAGTTGGGCGATGAGCTGAAAAAGCGCTATGACGTGGCGTTCGCTAATCAGATCGTGGTTCGTATTCACGAGCAAGGATTGCTGAAAGACGATGTTGCGAAACTGCTTTTAACGTAATTAATTCTCATCACTCGGAGACCACAGCAATGTTTGAACTCTCAGAAGCCGTCGTTAACTGCACCAGCGCCAGCACTAATTCGGAAAAGCAGGGCGATGATGAAACGCGCCTCGGCATGAGCCTCTATTTCGAGTTTCAAGGATCGAACGAGTTTCTCGATCGGTTCGATCCGAAGTTGCGGCCGGCATTGTATGAGCGCGCCGCAAACGATGCGCAGGAAGATTTAACCGGGCATTTACCGAAGCGCAAATTCGCGCTGGCCAGCCCACTCGAATGGCCCTATGTCGGTCTCGGATACTCGGCGATTATTCACGCGGATCTCGACTTTAGCGATTCGATCGAAATCGAGGACTGCAAGGTCGATAAGTTTAAATTCACGATCAACGATGAGGGCGCAACCGGCTTTAAATTCCGCGTTTATTTCCATCCTGATCTTGATCAGGTCGGCCCACTGTGCGCGCTCGAAAAACATGAATTGACGTTATCGCTGACACCTCCGGCTGTACAGCCAGTTTCCGATTCCGCGAAGAAAGAAGAATCGCCGCAGCAAGATTTGCTCGCGAGCAACGATGACGACGACAAGCCCGTCGACGTGCTCTACGACAAAGCCGTCGCGGCCGTGCGCGCAACCGCAAATCCCACCCCGTCAGCACTGCAAACCGAATTAAAAATTTCGTTCAACGATGCAGCGGTTTATCTGTCGCGAATGGCCGATGAGGGCGTGATAGAGAAGGATGAAGCGACCGGGGAATACGTTGTTGCTGAGAGTGATGCGGCGGCGTAAGTGCCACGAATAACACTGTGCGAGAGCGGTACCGACAGCGCGGAACGCTGAACCGAGTGGAAGTCTCGGCGGTGCGCGATTTTCCTCCGGCGTATGGAGGCCGCACCGAACACCTACAACGCATTCGGCTCGGCATTCCGGTTCCATTTCTCAATATGAGTGGGCCGCAGCCGGAGTGTCGAGCCTAATGCGGTGAATGCGCAGGCTAATGCGCAGTTATTCGGGTAACGAGCGGGTGATGAAATGAGCGTGACTGTAAGACAAGGCGCGTAAATATCCGGTAAGTCACGATCACCCGATAAAGCTGTTGGACATCCATATCCTTCTTCGGAAGTGGCGCCTAAGACAGCCATAGTTCATGCCGGAGATCAGCACCGGCCACCGCATTCGATGAGCCTTACATCGTTAAAGAAAGGCAGAACTAATTGATTGGAGAGTGTTGTGAGCAACATCCAGCGCACGGAGAAAACAAATTGAAATTTGCGAATAATTATCCTGTCGATCTATCACGCCTGCTCGAAACGCGTCTGTTAATTCAGGCTAACAGCGGCGGCGGTAAGTCGCACGCACTGCGCCGGTTGCTCGAACAGACGGCACCGCATGTGCAACAGCTCGTAATCGACCCCGAAGGGGAATTCGCGACGCTGCGCGAAAAGTTCGACTATGTGATTGCAGCGCCGCACGATGGCGATGCGATTGCGTCCCCTCAAACCGCCGCGTTGCTCGCCCGACGATTGCTGGAAGCTGGCGTTTCCGCTGTGCTCGATATTTATGATCTGAAAGCACATGAACGGCATTTATTTGTACGCCGCTTTCTCGATGCGCTGGTCAATGCGCCGCGAGCACTATGGCATCCGGTTTTAGTCGTGCTTGATGAAGCGCACGTATTTTGCCCGCAGACCGGCAGCAGCGAAGCCGCAAGTGCGGTAATCGATGTCGCTACACGCGGCCGTAAGCGCGGTCTGTGTTTAGTAGCTGCGACGCAACGTCTTTCGAAATTGCACAAGGACTGCGCCGCCGAGCTGCTGAATAAATTGATTGGTCGCACCGGCCTTGATGTCGATGTGCAGCGCGCTGGCGACGAACTCGGTATGACGAAACGCGATGCACTTGCCGCATTGCGCGATCTTGAGCCGGGTGAATTTTACGGCTTCGGCCCTGCGCTATCTCGCGGCGTCGAAAAATTCCGCGTCGGCGAGGTTGTGACTACGCACCCGAAATCTGGCGAACGATTAATGCAGGCGCCTCCGGTCGCATCCGAGCGCGTACGCGCGCAATTAGCAAAACTCGCCGATCTGCAAAAAGAGGCAGAACACGAAGCAAAAACGATCGACGAATTGAGCGCGGCAATTTTCGATCTTCGCCGCAAACTGAGCTCCGCAGAACGCCGGGCTAAAGAAAATGGACTGTCGGAAAAAGAGGTTGCGCAGCGCATTGCAGTAGCCGTTAAGGAAGCTCGACAACAACAACCGGCCGCGACAATAGCTGGCGCAGGTATGTCGAAGGAGCTGCGCCGAGCATTGGAGCAAATGGTATCGCTCGCAGCGTCAGCGCTTGCTGATGAGAGCGCAGCACCAGCAGCGGAGCGCACTCCGCCGCGAGTAGCAAGAGCCCCGTCACCGCAAATGAAAGCGCCAATCGATAGCTCACTCGGAAAAGGCGAATTCAAAGTATTGGTTGCGATCGCACAACATGACGAGGGCGTCGATCGAGAACAGATCACTATTCTGACTGGCTACAAGCGCTCTACCCGAGATGCTTATATTCAGCGATTAGCCGCTGCCGGGTTCATTGATATTGGACCGCCGATCACCGCGACCGACGCGGGATTTAATAAGCTCCCTGCCGATTTTGAGCCGCTGCCAACAGGCAAAGCGCTCCAAGAATATTGGCTGAATAGTTTGCCCGCCGGCGAGCGCTCCGTATTCGAGCTGCTGATAAATTCCTACCCCTCGGGCTGCTCACGCGACACCATTTCAGACCACACGTCGTATAAGCGGTCGACGCGCGACGCCTACATCCAAAAGCTGCGCGTTCGTAAGCTGATTTCAATTCGTGGCACAGAAGTGTTCGCAGATAAAAGGCTTTTTGCATGAAAGCATGGGAACAGTACGAGGCGCAGCGATGAAAATTAAGCGCACCAAACACCAGCGTGAACTGTACGAGTTGGCGGGCGAGTTCTTTGCGTTGTCGATCAGGGCGGACATAGTTCTGTATGGCCGAATTCTCTCAAATTCAGAATTTGAACGGACCGAATACGTAGGCTTGCATGCACACAATTTTGCGCGCGAAGCAATCAAGCTGGCGGAGAGTGGAGAGTGAAACTTAATAGAGATCGTATTGAATGGTGGCTTGGGCTGCTTACTATCAATGTTTATTGGCCGGACATTTTATTAAGAAAAAGGCAGTTTCATGCCATTTTTAAAACTCAAATCATTTACAGACATAGGGCTGATTGGGCTTGGGACAGGAGCTTCGTGTTGCAGATTCTGGGGTTTGGTGTTGGTTTCGCATGGAATCATTGTGACAACCCGAATTACATTTTCAAATCTGATAGTGAGAGCAAACAATGAAAACCAAAACGATCTACGCAGCGATTGATGTGCCGGAGAGCCAAGAATGATAAACACCGACTTTATACGATTAGCGGTTAAACAAAATAAACCGCACGCGCTCAGCCTTTCGGACCTTATATCTATCGCAGATGAGCTAGACGAACTGCGCGCTCGCATCCTGCCCGAACCGCAGCCGGTGGCGTGGCAGCCGATTGAGACACTGGCAAAGGATTTCGAGCTTTTTGATGTCTGGTCGCCGCGCTTAGGAAGGGTGGCGGACTGCGCCGATGGCGTTACTACCTACAGCAAGGTTCGCGGGATTGTCTACCAATCTTCTTACGACATCAACGGGCCGGTGATGGAGCTTGTTGATGATGCAACCCATTGGATGCGAATAGCTCCGCCCGGTTTAAACGCCTCCCCCACCGAGAGCCGGCCACAGGGTGATGCACCGATCGACATGATTTTGTATTGCCCAAATTGCGGCAAACAGCACGTTGACAAAGCGCAGCAATATGGAGATTACGGTACTGCGATAAATCCAGCTAATCGTAATGGAACCGCGTTGTGGACAAATCCTCCCCATCGCTCGCACCTATGCCATGACTGCGGCTGTATTTGGCGGCCTGCTGATGTTGCCACTAACGGCGTGGCTGAAATTAAAACCGAGGGCAAAGCCGATACGTGGCCGGTCAATGCGGAGGAGATTACGGCAGCGAGTGCTACCACCGCAGCGCATGGCGTGCCGGATGACGCCGAAATTTACGAGTACGCCATAAAGCGGGCCGAAAGAACTTTTGGTAAAAACAAATCACGCATGTGGGTGCTAAAGATTCTGCGTGAATATATCGCCGAAGGGCTCAACGCCGCCCCCTCTGCACGTCAGGAGAGTGATAGTGAAGCCAGCTAATTTCGCACCAGCCTATCTCGGGCTGTATCCAGAGCTTGCCGAGATCGCTCGCAAACACGGCTACGCCTTGGCCGCGCACGGAAGTATGGCCAGAGATTTCGATTTGGTAGCCATTCCATGGATCGATGAGGCAAGCGACCCACAAACAGTGGTGGACGAGATAACGAGCACGTTTGCACTAAAAGAGGTTGGTGGTGCGCCGAGTGTTCGCGAGCATGGTCGCATTGTGTATTCGTTAAAGATTTCATTCGGCGAATGCTTTTTAGATTTGTCATTCACACCGAAAGCACCCCAGCCAGTGAGGAATGAAACGTGAGTGAACCGCGCATTGTGATCGTCGGGGTGAACGAAGGAACAACGGCTCGGCGAAATAAAGTGCTCGTCAAAACAACGGACGCGGTGGTCTGCGAGATAGTCGACGCGCACGAGTACGAAGCACTCACAACGCCGTTTGAAACCGCGTTTCAACACGCGACAGAAACGGAGCACGGCCAGCGTCGTGGGAAGGGTGAGAGAAAACGCAATAAAGCAAATCGCTGGCGATAACTTCGCGCCGCAACTGGGGAAAAGTGATGAGTGGATTAAAACGATTTTTGTTCTCTGCGCCGGTAAACGATGCCAGCGGCACACAGACTTTCTATATTGACGCTGAGACCGCCGAGGCGGCGTGTGAGCGCGCCGAACACAGGGATACCGACGGCATGTATTGCGACGACAGCGAAGTGACCGACCTTGGCGAGCTTGAGCTATCTTCGATGGAAGTGACGACCGTTGATGACTCTGGCGACTTCCCGCCGCTCAGCACAGCCCCGCAGCCGAGTGGGCAGGATGAAAGGGCCGCTTTTGAATGCAGAGTTTACCGGCTGGCGGAGGAAGAAAAATACAGTTACATGACATCGCTTTTAAAGCGCGACCCAAACACCGGCGATTATTCAACATCATGGGTTGACATGATGTGGCGAGGCTGGCAAGCACGTTCGACACTTACCGCCCCCTCGCCCGCTGTCGTTGAGCCTGTCGAGTTGAGCGACGATGAGTTGCGCGATTTATGGCGCAGCGCTGGCGGGAGCTTTTACGGCCCGCGAGTTGAAACCGGATCGATGCCTGAACATGACCTGCTTCCGTTCCTTCGCAAAATGCTTTCCGGCAAGCCCGCTGTCGTTGGTGGTGAGGCTGTCATATCCGCCGATGAATTAGCTGCTTTCTGTCGATTCTGCGAAACCTGCGAAGATTTTGAATCGGGCGGCTACGACGTGCCGAAAGAGGATATGCAACGGCTTGCGCGAATTGGTGTGGTGCGCTGGTGCGGCGGCAGCAGATACGAAACAACAGACTTTGGCGATGTAATTCGAGCTCGTAAGGTCGTCCCACCCATCGTGGAGGCTGAGACTGTGCGCGATCAGTTGTTCGCGGCATTGAACGAAACGCATGCCGCTCTATGCTTCATGGATATAAACGCAGAACCCGGCAAGCAATATATGGGCAGCAAGCAATGCGAAATGAATCGCGCAGCCATCGCCGCCGCATCGGGTAAGTAGCAACTAAACGCATTTGAATATTTGTTGAGGTGGGTGATGAGTGGTCAGCCGAAAATAGTGCGTCTTTACAAAATATCCGAGGCTGCGGATATTCTCAGCGTGTCGGTGCGACATGTACGCAACCTAATCGCCGATGGCGAAATCGTTGTCGTCAATTGCGGGAAAGGCCAAGGCGATGCGCGCGCCGATCGAATTGAAGAAACCGAGTTGAATCGCTTTATCATGCGGCGGCGTGTAAATCGTGGAATTGTTGGGGTAAAAGAATGTCGGTCTATCAGCGCGGTGAAATCTGGTGGGTTAAGTTCCAGCACAACAACACCACTATTAGACAGTCTGCTGGCACGACGAAAAAGAAAGAAGCCCAAGCATTTGAGCGCAATCTAAGGCGCCAACTTGAAGAGGATTCGAAATCTGTTCAGCAAGGAAAAGCGCTCAAGCGAACAATTAACTCTGCGATCGAGAAATGGCTAGCGAGCGGTGCGCCAGACTCGATGAGGTCGCATATCGGTGCTGTCAGCGACTATATCGGTCACGAACAATTAACTCGCGCGGTAGCAGCGTCGAGCGATATGAAGGCGGCAATGCTTGCAAATAAATTGTCGCCGCAAACAATTAATCGCAGGCTCGCAGTCGTGCGCCGCTTGCTGAATCTCGCATACAAGCAATGGGAGTGGATTCGCGAACCACTCGGGCAACGTATCGAATTGATGTCGGAAAAGGGATTTGCGCGCGATGTGTTTTTAACTCGCGAGCAAGTTACGCTATTCATAAATGCGATGAAAAAAGATCAGGCAAAACGCTTCGTGCTGCTGGCGGCATATACCGGCATGCGTAAAAGCGAGATTCGAAAACTTACACCGGAGAACTGGCGCGAGCCGATCATCACGCTCACATCGAAAACAAAGAATGGGCGTCCGCGATCGATACCGCTGATCGAAGAATTATTTTGGGTGATGGATGGGTTGCCGTTCACGATCCACGATGAAGCGTTACGCGATGACTGGGAGCAGGCGCGCGAAGCGATTGGCATGCCCCATGTGCGTATGCACGATCTGCGACACACGTTTGCATCGTGGCTGGCAGAAAACCCCGCCATTCCGCTCACCGTGCTGCGGGACATTCTTGGACACAGCTCATTGGCCGTTACGAGCCGTTATTCGCACTTGAGGACAGGCGCCGCACAAGATGCTATTCTCAGCCTTAGTGGGCACAAAAGTGGGCACACTGACAAACCTAAACCAAAAACAGAAAACGAGGTAAGTAGCTGATTTAATTGGTGCCCGGGACCGGAATCGAACCGGTACGGCCGTTTCCAGCCGAGGGATTTTAAGTCCCTTGTGTCTACCTATTTCACCACCCGGGCGTGCGCAACATTTTTCAGGCTGGGACCGGAGGGTTGCTCCGGTGGCATCGTGTATTACTGATGCGCTTTTAATTGGAGGCGCGGGTCGGAATCGAACCGGCGTTCACGGATTTGCAATCCGGTGCATAACCACTCTGCTACCGCGCCATAAACTTTGCTTAACACTTTAGAAATTGGAGCGGGAAACGGGACTAAAATCTAGCCGCCAATTCCTTGATAAACAAGGAAATTCCAAATTCCCCAAGTCATAAAGGGGCGCAATTATGTACTTATTCTGGCTCGATGACAAGTAGAACATATAACAATTCGCCCCCATTTTTTCTTCTCGGCTCGGTTGTCTCTTGCGACGCTTTTTATCGTCTTCGTGGGCCTAATTAGCGGGGAAAGATCAACGCTGCCATTACCCAAATTCGCGATAGGCATCAGGCAAGAATTTCACGTTGCTTGCCGCGCGAAATGATGACTGCCAACAAAATAAGACCGCAGCCCAATAATTGCCGGCCGTTCATCCATTGCGATAGGAAAAACCATCCCATCAGCGCCACGACGATTGGCTCCAG
>Ga0207641_10000423_pt1 | contig 49293 bp, 45 predicted proteins | sample KBSSwiS62_FD_184306 | JGI IMG/M metagenome (GOLD analysis project Ga0207641, IMG submission 184306) | Switchgrass rhizosphere microbial communities from Kellogg Biological Station, Michigan, USA - KBS Switchgrass S6-2 (SPAdes) (version 2) | ecosystem: Host-associated > Plants > Roots >... | reverse complement strand
GGAGTTGAACGCTTAAGTTCTTTGCGAGTTGGTGCGCGAACAATTCTGCTCGCACTTTCTAAATCCTAAAATATTTACTCGGAATTACTGATAGAGGATGACGGTGAGGCGGAAGCGTGCGAAAGGGGTGACGGTGGGGACTTCGCAGGCGCCCACCGCGGCGCGGCGGAAGCGGCCGCTGGCAGTCATGCGCGACAGTTCATTGGGCAGGCGGCTCAAGTCCGAAGTCTCGAAGCGGGAAATGGTCACTGGCTGCGTCGTGTAGAAGGATCGGTTCGGGTCGCAGCTCTTGCGAGCCTCTTCCGCGTTGGCGATGACGCCAAGGCCGCTCGCCTGCAGCAGCCGGGCCACCTGCTGTTCCTGCTCTTCCTTATTCATCTGCACGACAGAGGCGGAGAAATCCTGCGTTGCGTAAAGCTCGCTTCCGCGACGTTCGATCGCGATGCCGATGGAATTCACTTGAGGATCGAGGATGTTGGCTCGGTGCGGAGGCGAGTTCATCCAAGCGACGTGGAGCGACTCCACGTCGGGGGCCTGGGCTACGTTTTCGGCGACCAGGCGGAAGTTGGCGCCGGCCATACGCAGGCGGGTCTGCAAGTCGGCTTCGCCGTTAAAGCGGTGGGAGAGAGCGTCGTGTTCAGCGAGCAGCGTAGTGTGCAAGCGGGCGGCATTGGCGAGCGCGGTGTCCCACTGCAGTTGATGCAAACCGAGCGAAGCGCGTTCGCGGTTGACGGCGTCGTAGAGCATCTGTTCCGAGGAAGTGGAAGGACGGCCGGCGGGCGCGCTGGAAGCGCGCGGGACAAACCACAGCCCCAACAGCGCGGCCAAGGCAAAGGCCGCGAGCAAGCGGGGAATGCGATGAAGCAACGTACCGCTCATGGAGGTAATTAGAGCGGGCTGGATTGCTCATGAAAATGGAACGCAGGAACAGGTACGCAGGGACGAGAGTACTGTTCCGAGGTACAGGGCAGGATTTTTTCAATTTTCGTTGCGCCAGCGGAATCGAGTGAATCCTGTAAGCGGCGGTTTTGGCCGTTCACGAAAGACGCAAGAATTCAGAACTGAAAAGCAGATCCCTCGGCTGCGGCCTCGGTACGACAGCAAAAATTCAGCGCGACGGAAAAATTAGCCGCGGACGCGGACGGCGCTGAAGCTGAGGATGACGTGGCCACCGGAAATCTTGCGGCCAAAGCTCTTCATCGGCGTGAAGCGGGAGAAGAGCAGCATCTCGTTGAGTTGGTGCTGCATGTCCTGGGTGCGCGGGCCGGAAAGAATTTGATAGTCGACCATGCGGCCGTCCTGATCCACGGTGACGTCGACCAGCAGGCCGTGCGGAAGTGCCAACTCTGAATCGTGTTTTTCCGGAGCCCAACTGCCGGGCGAATCGGAGAGCGCGACGAGTTCGGCGGGCTGCATGAGGTTCAGAGGGACGTCGTTGGGATTGGCCTGCACGGTCAGGCCAGGAGCCATCACCTGCAGCACAACGACGAAAATGAGCATGGCGGAAACGAAACCACCGGTGGCGGGAACGGTAAGCGGACGAAAAACGTTGTCCAAAAGGATTTCGGCACGATCTCGGAAACGCTGCCAGCGCGTACGCGGATCGAGAGGGTGTTGCACCTGGGCGGCGGCGACCTTGATGCGAACGGCAAGATTGGACGGAGGCAAAGCGCGTGGCGCGCGGGAAAGCAATACGGCAAGTTTACGATAGCGCTGCAGCTCCTCGCGGCAGACCGCGCAGGAGTCAAGATGAGCGCGCATTTCACCGCGTTCGCTGGAGCGCGCCGGGCTTTCGACAACATCGTCGAGGTAGCCAGCCAGTTTGGACCGGACCATCGAGCACTTCATGGCTTTCCCTCTTTAGCAGACACCGAATCCGCACCGGAAAATTCTTCGAAAAGACTTAAGTGTGGTGCGAAATTCATCCGGCGCGCTTGCTCAGGGTTTGTAATTACAACCTGTTCACCTAAGGGTTTGTAAGTCTTGAACCCTGAAACCCGTGCCGGCGCCGAAGCGAACGGGCCGGCAGAGAAACCGTGTGCCGCGTTCGCCGCGTGTTCAAGCGAATGGCCCGGATGCTCGCCGAGCAGCGGATCGAGAAGTTCCTTGAGGGCTCGCCGGCCGCGCAGGATGCGCGATTTGATCGTGCCGACGCTACAATCGAGGACTTCCGCAACTTCTTCGTAACTCAAACCTTCCAGGTCGCGCAGGATGACGGCGCTGCGGAAAACGTCGGGCACTTGAGCGAGCGCCTGCTGCACGACGGACTGAATTTCGCGCGAAGCCAGCTGATCGAAGGGCGTTGCGTGCAAGTCTTCGACCTCGATGCGGGCCTGGCCTTCTTCCGGTTCCGCGTCAATCGAAACATTTTTCTGCAGATGACGCTTGAACCAGCGGCGGTGGTTGAGGGCTTCGCGAATGGCGATGCGATAGAGCCAAGTCTTCAGCGAACTGCCCTGACGGAACTGGCGAATGCCCTTGAAGGCCTTGAGAAAAACTTCCTGTGTGCCATCAGCCGCGTCGGTCGGATCGCCCAGCATGCCCAAGATCAGGTTGAAAACCGGGGCGTGGTAGTGGGTGACCAGCCAGTCGAATGCGGCTTCCGAACCGGATTGCAGTTCGGTGACCAGTTCGGATTCGTCACTGCCCCACGAGAGGGCGCTAGCCCAATCGGACACGCTGTGCCTTTCTGCGGTGGAGAGCCTTTAGGACTCCACTTCTTCCGGGGCTTGCTTGTTGGTCGCTGTCTTGTTCCCGCGATGATGCTGGACAGAGGCCTTGTCCGCTCAACTACTTAGACACCGGAGACGGCGGACTTGTTCCTTTACAACTCAGGGTTTACAAGTACGAACTCTGAAACCCCGTAACCCGGTAGAACGACTCGCAGGCTCAATCTTGCGCTTGTGCCGCGCGGGATGCAATGGGCCGGCCAGCGCAGCCTTAAGTCGTAAGTCATGGGTTGTAGGTGACTCCCCTATGGGCGTTCGGCCTCTGTCGTCAGTCCTCCGTAACCCGTGTTGGGTAAAAGTAGAAGCGACTTGCGAACACCAACCCGGCTTGGGCTAAGCCTCTTTGCTGTTGACGTGGCGGTTCCATGCTGGTTCCAGTTTAAAACTGGGATTTTGGTCCTAGTTCCCCACCCCTTTTAGTGATTACAGATTCTAAAGGAGTTAGTTAAAGGATCTGCGGCAGCATCAAACGGGCGCCTTGGAGTGACAGCAGCGTACCGCCACCCAGCTTCTTGTTGCCGGCTGCTTGTTTCTTGAAGAAAAGCAGTGTCGGCGAGATAGCGAGTTCACCTGCCGGGTTCGTGGCGTTTCGGCTCGGGTCGCTCTGACACATCTTCATCAGCAATGAGCTATTGATGGCTCGAGAGACTCGACGCATCATTCATCGTGGCTGTGGAAGAGGGCGAAAGGGATGGCGTTGGCGGAGGCCATGTAGCCGGCGTCGTTAGCGTGGAGGTGGTCGCCGCTGTCGTAGGCGGGGACGAGTTGCGTGGGGCGGGCGGGGTCGCGGAGGACTTTATCGAAGTCGATGACGCCGTCAAATTCGCCGCCGGTGCGGATCCAGGAGTTGACCTGCTGACGGACGGCTTCTTTTTCGGACGTGTAGAAGTGGATGACCGGTTCTTCGAAAAAGGCGCCTTCGAATGGCGGGATGGTGGTGGCAATGACGCGGATGCCTCTCTGGTGAGCGCGCGCGATGAGGCGGCGGTTACCGTCGATGAGATTTTGCACACTGACGCTTTCGCTGGAGGGGGTGAACGCACCCGGAAAAAGAATGTCATTTACGCCGAGGGCGAGGATGACGTAACGGACACCGGTTTGCGAGAACACGTCGCGGTCAAAGCGAGTCAAGCCAGCTTGGCCAAGTGCTCCTCCGTATCGCCGAAGAACCGCGCTAAAGGGACCGCCAGTCTGGCGCGGGCTGTGATCATCGGCCAGCAAGCGGTTGCCGATGATGCCTTCATTAAGTACGCCAGGTTCAGCGCGCGGTCTTGCCTTTGACGCCGAGTCCTTCTGCAAACGTTCGGCGAGAACGTCGGGCCAGCGATGGTTGGCATCCTTTGTGGACCCGTCGCCGTCGGTGGTGGATGAGCCGAACGCGACGATGGCTGCGGCGCGCGCCGGAGCCAAAACGTCCACGCCGGTGAGGAAAGGCCAGGAGTCGATTGTTTGGGCGACCGGGAATTTGGCGGCGGCAGTTGCGTCGCCGACTTCGGGGGAGATGTAGCTGGTCTGCAAGGCTAGGATGTGCGTGGTGGTAGCCGTGACAGACTGCGGGAGAAAGATGCTGACGGCCAGGTCGGAAAGTGGAGGCACAGGCAGGTCGGCGGGGTCGCTGACAATCATGCGGCCGCTGGGAATTGTGGCGTCGGAACGACCGAGGAAGGTGAGAGAGCGATCGGAGGCGGGATCGATTTCGGCGGCGGAGACGCGGCGAGCAATGTGGGCGGCGCCGATGAGCAGCGGCTGATCGCCAAAGGTATTGGAGATGCGAATGCGAACCTTCGCGCCGCTTGCGCTGGTGTGAATGATCAGACGGAGGGTCTGGTTGCGAAAGGTTTCGAGGCGGGCCGGCAGACCCGGCTGCGGGGCAGCAGCCCAGGTACCGATCCAATTTTGCCGGTCGGCTTGCGCAATTGATGCCTGGGACAATCCAAGGCCGGCAATCGCTGCGAGGCAAAATAATAGACAGCCAGTGAGGGACGCAGCACGTGCGGAATGGCAGAGCATGGGTTTCCTCTCTTGACGCGGATAGCCAGCCGGCCCAACATCTAAGTTGGTCAACTGACTGAGTACGGACGATTGGACGAAACAATGAGCAAAACGAAAGCAGACAGCCGCACTCGATTGCTGCAGGCGGCGGAGAAGACCACATACCGGAAGGGGTTCGGGCAAACAACGCTGGCGGACATCGCGAAAGAGGCGCGCGTGCCGCTGGGCAATGTCTATTACTACTTCCCGACGAAGGACTCGATCGGCGAGGCGCTCGTGGCGCGGAGGATTGCGCGGTTCCGGAAATTGCTGGAGGAACTAGGCCAGGCCGAGTCGCCGGCGCAGCGGCTGTGCGGCTTTGTGGACGTGAAGGTACGGAACCGCGCGGAGCTGACCCGCAGTGGTTGTCCGGTCGGGACGTGGTGTTCCGAATTGCACAAGCAGGGAGGCCCGGTGGCCAAGAAGTCCACAGTGTTGTTCGTGGACGCGCTGAGGTGGTTGGAGGAGCAGTTCCGCGAGCTAGGAAGAGGAGACGAGGCGCGCGGGTTGGCGGTGCATCTGCTTTCGGCGACACAGGGCATTTCGGTGCTGGCGCACACGTTCCATGATGCCGACCTGATTGAAATGGAGGCGAAGCGGCTGAAGGGTTGGATTCGTTCGCTCGGGAGCAAGGCGGAAGGAACTAGCGCGGTAGAGCTGGCCTGAAGGCCAGCTCTACATAACGCCGGCGTTACATAAGTTAGGGAATTTCTTAGCGGAGTTTGCGAGCGAAGGCGCGGAGGATGGTGACGGGGTGGGCGAGGAGTGTGGAAAGGCGGCCGCGTAGGGATTGGGGTTCGTGGAAGACGCCTAGCTGGCGGAGGACGGTGGCGCGGTCGTAATAGATTTTTTCGCCGGCGATGAGATCGCTGTTGTCGAACGTGTAGATGCCGCACAGGGGAAATTCGACGTGGCGGCCGGTGGCGGGGAGACCACGCCAGGCGCCGAGGTGAGTGCCGCAGATGGCGACTTCGACGAGAATTGCTTCGGAGGTGACGTAGCGGCGCTGGACGTCGATCCGCAAGTCGGGCAGTGCGTTCATAAGCTGTTGGTAGAACTGCTGGACGCCGTCGCGCCCGGTGTAGTGTTCGTTCCAAGGCTCGTCATCGTACCTGGCGGAGTCGCCGAAAGTGGCGAGGACGCCAGGAAGGTCGCGGGCGTTTTCAAGGCGAATGTGCTGTTCGACGAGGGCGATGCGGGCGGCGAGATGGTGGTCGGCGGGCGGGTTGGAGAGAGATGCTTGAGGAGTTGATGCGCTGGACATGGTTACCTCCGCAGACTTATCTTACGTGCTCGCTTGAAGTGCGCGGAAGGAGACATTAGCAAAACCTGTTGGATTTTCTTGCCAAAATAGGGGGCAAAGCGTCGGAGATCGCCGATAATCAAGTGCGCGGCGCGTGCGACCGCTGCCAGAAGTCCGGTGCATTTATTCCGGCCGAGGATGCAGAACGGCGTCCGGGCGTCCGCCAGCATCCGACTGCAGCGGCATAAGGCCGCTGCAACAAAAAGAGGGCGATGCCGTTGAGGTTGGCTGGCGACTGCGAACCGGCTGGGTTCGTGCGCACCGAGAAGAGTGGGATAGAATGGCGGTCGGGGCGCAGATTCACTTCCCTTCTTGCGTTGCCGCTGGAGATAGCGAGGATCGCGGTGATTCACAGGAATGTTTTTCATAATGAGCAGTTGCTGCCGATTGAGAAAGTAAGGCTTTCGCCGGGGCAGGCGGGTGTGATCTGCGGCTGGGGACTGTTCACTACCCTGCGGATTGAGGACGGCGAGGCGTTTGCGTTTGAGCGGCACTGGCGGCGGCTGGAAAAGGATGCGGCGATTATCCGGATGCCGATAACGTACGCAGGGCCGCGAGTGCGGGTGAACCTGCAGGAGGCGATTCGCGCGAACGGAGTTACAGAAGGGTGCGCGCGTATTTATCTGGTGTACAACCAGGTGGGCTTCTGGCGGAGCGACGAGGCAATGCCGCAGGTGGACCTGGTCATTTATACGGCGCCGTTGCCGGAATATCGCGAGCCGGTGCGACTGACCTTGCGGGAGCACGGGCGGCATGCGGCTTCTCCACTGGCGGGAGTGAAAACGATTTCGTGGCTGCCGAATGTGTGGTCGGTGGCAGAAGCGCAGAAAGAGGGATTCGACGAAGTGATCCTGCTGAACGAGCGCGGTGAGGTGGCGGAATGTACGGCGGCGAACGTGTATCTGGTGAAGAGCGACAAAATTCTGACACCGCCGCTGAGTTCCGGATGCCTGGAAGGCGTAACGCGCGGGATTTTGTTTGAGATTGCTGGCGAGGTGGGCGTGGGCGTAAAGGAACAAGTACTGCGGCCGGAAGATTTGTACGCGGCGGATGAGGTTTTTATTTCTTCGACGAACCGGAACGTGATTGGCGTGGGAGAGATTGCGGGACATGCGCTAGCGGGAGCGCCGGGGCCGGTGACCAAGCGGGTGGATGAGGCGTTTGGGGCGTATGTGAAGGACTATGTTTCGCGGCGGCGTGCGGCGGCTTCGCGGTAAGATTCGTCCGGCGAGTTACCAGGCAATTCCTCAGGTGCTAAAGCCGCGTTTGCAGTCGAGTTAATTGTCGGAGCTGAAGCTCCAACCCCCCTAGAGTGCAAATTCCTCAAGCAAGGGTAGGGTCTAAAGACCTGCCACTACGAGTTAAGTAGCCCCCCAAGGATTTTAACCCCGAGGCCCTCCCAGAACCGTACTTGAGCCTCTCGACTCATACGGCTCCCATGGTGAAAAGCTCTTTGCGTCGGCGTGCCCAGAGCACCAGGAGAGTCGGCTGCGGGTCGGAGTGTGACGTTCCGGGTTCCAAGATTGCAGCGTGCATGGGGTTAGTGCGGCTTCGGTTCGCGCGGACATGGGGAGAGTTTCATCCACTGCGCGGGATTGACGTTGATGCCGTTGACGTAAAGGACCCAGTGGAGATGGGGGCCAGTGGAACGGCCGGTAGAACCGGCGTAACCGAGGATGTCGCCGCGTTGAACTTGCGCGCCGGAAGCGGCGGCCAGCTTGGACATGTGGAGGTACATGGACTCGAGGCCCTGGCCGTGGTCAATGCCAACAGCATTGCCGAGCACGTTGAATTGTTGAGCGAAAGCTACGGTACCAGCAGCAACGGCGCGGATGGGTTCGCCGGCGGGAGTGCGTTGATCGACGCCGCCGTGATATTCACCGGTGGGTTTGCCGTTGTGGAGACGTTTGACACCGAAGGGCGAAGTCATACATCCGGGTACGGGCGGGGCAAAAGGGTCTTGCCAAGAACGCGAGTCGGAGACTCTTTCCTTGAAGGCGGTCAGCAATGCGATTTCTTCCGGGGTCGAATGCAGTGCTTCAATTTCGGGTCCGAGCCTCACGTTTTGCGAAGGGAAAAGTGTTTTGCGGATGACGACCGAAAGTTCCTGAGGCTCGGTGCCATCGTTGCGCGAGATGGTGAGTGTGGCCGAGCCGGGGACGTCTTTCATGGAAATGGGGAGCAGAGCAAAATTCTCACCGTCTGACTGCGGAAAGAGTTTGGCGGTGCGGCCATTGAGCGTCGCCGACGAAAATACAGGTGGGCAAGTGAGGCGCAGGGTTTCGCCGAGCTTTGCGGATTTTGGCGCGATGGTGCATTTTTGCGCGAGTGCAGGGACAGCACCGAGTGCGCAGACGATAAGCGGAAGGGTGGCGCGTCGAAATGAAACCGGGACGATGGGGAAGCGATTCGTCATAGATTTGTGAAAGCGATTCGAGTTGGTATTCTCGCGGGCAAAGGGCGGACTGGCAAGCCAAGAAAGCGCGGCCTGTTCGCGACCAATCACTAAAATTGGAGCACACATGCGACGCTCGATGCGGATAGCGATTTGGTCCTTTTTATTTTTTGTCTTTTGTTGTGCAGTGGTAAGTCTCACCATTGGCGCTACGGTGCGTGGACAGAGCTCCACGAACGAACTAACCGGCATGTGGACGGCGAGCGTGGGAAATGGGCCGCTGATGCGGGGCACGTGGCTGGCGCAAGTATCGAAAGGCACGCCGAACGCAGCCAGCGGTTCGTGGAGCCTCTTGAACGACGCCAGCGAGATTGTGCTGACCGGTACGTGGTCGGCGCGGAAAACGACGAAGAGTTGGGAAGGCAGTTGGACGGCGCGAGCCAGACACGGGCGCTCGCTGTCCGGAACATGGAGCGCCGCGTTAGGAGATTTCAAGGGCCAAACGATGCAGGAGATGTTGGCACTGACGATGCAAAAGCAGATCGGAGGAGCATGGCAGAGTGGGCGTTATCAAGGAAATTGGTGGCTGGAGGGCAGCGGCAAGAAAGGGCGCCGCTAGCGGTTTTCAGAACGGACAGATGCGGGGAGTGCGGGATGCGCGTGCTACAATCTGCGGACTGAGACGGTCATGGCCGACACCATAGCCACCAACGAAGCGGTGCTGGAGGTCATTTCGCCGGATGGCGCGCGGCGCTATGCCCGCGTGGTGCAGACGCCTTACATGATCGGGCGCGGAGCGGAGACCGGCAATCACTTACAACTGAACGATCGAAGAATTTCGCGGCAGTGCGCAGCGATTGTGGTGGAAGCGAACCGCTTTTACATCGAGGATCGCGGGCAGCGGCGCGGCGTCTTTGTTAACAACGAAAAAGTGGAGAGCCGGGCGCTGCAAGACGGCGACATCATCACGTTCGGTCTGGAAGATTCGTACGAAATCGTGTTTCGTTCGTCGGCGGAAGCAGGCGGCGAGACGATCCCGCAACTGCTAACGCGAATCGAGCACATTACGAGTTCGGAGCCGTCGGCATCAGCGACAGGCGGTTTGCGCAAGCTGAACATGTTGTTGGAAGCGAGTTCCCTGTTGCATTCGCAACTGCCACTGGATTCGGTCCTGGCGAAAATGTTGGATCACGCGGTGGCGGTGCTGGACGCGGACCGCGGGCTGTTGCTGGAGAATGGCGCGGACGGCACGCTAAAGGTTCGGTTGGCGAGGCGAAGCGGCGGTTTGCGTTTGCCGCCGGAAAGTGTCACGCCGAGCCAGACGGCGATTCAGCTGGCGCTGAAGCAACACTCGCCGATCATCACGGAAGACCTAGCGCAGGCAGAAGCGGACTTACAAGCGGCACAAAGCATCGTGGCCCAGCGACTGCGCGCCGTTGTGGTGATTCCACTGTATTCGATCACGCGCGCGAATTCGCAGGAATCGATGGTGAACCTGCGGCGCGGCGACTTTCTCGGCGTGCTGTACCTGGATTCGCGGCGCCCGGCAGCTTTCTCGAAACTGGATCGGCAGATTCTGGACGCGCTGGCAGCCGACGCGGCCAGCACGTTGGACAACGCACGACTGGTGGAACGCGAACGCGAACGGCAACGCATGGAGCAGGAGATTAACATTGCGCGCGACATCCAGCAGGCGTTGCTGCCGAAAGATTTTCGCGAGTTCCCCCACCTGGCGGTATCCGGATGCAACTTCCCGTGCCTCTCGGTGGGAGGCGACTATTTCGACGTGTTCCCGATGAGCGAGGGCCGCACCGCGTTTCTGATCGCGGACGTTTCCGGAAAAGGTTTGGGCGCCGCGCTGCTGACGACGATGCTGCAGGGCGCGCTTTCGGGAATGACGCTGGGCAACGATCCAGTAAAGGTGTTCAACCATGTGAACCGGTTTTTGTGCGACCACGCAGAAGTGGGAAGATACGCCACGATGTTTTTCGGTGTTCTGGACGCGGACGGGCACATGGAGTTCATTAACGCCGGACACCCGTCCCCGATTTTGATACGGAAAGACAGCGTGGAAGAAGCGTTTACGGAAGGATCGTACCCAGTGGGCCTTGTTCCGGACGCGGAATATACGGCCGCTTGTCTGAGACTGGAGCCGGAAGACACGCTGGTGCTGTTCAGCGACGGTGTGACGGAAGCGATGGATCCGGACGAACAGCTTTTTGGCGTGCCTCGGCTGCGCGAGGTGTTGGCTGACAAGCAGGCGATGCCGCTGGAGGACATGCAAAAAAGCGTGCTGGAAGCGGTGGAGAATTTCGCGCGAGGCGCGCGGCAGGCGGACGACCTCACGCTCTTGTTGATCCGGTATCGCTCGGCCGACGTGACGGCGACGGACACGGATTTGAAAGCTTCATCGGCCAGCGCGTCGGACTAAGGCATCTCCCTCAAGATATGCCGTTCCCTAGCCGATCGTTACAGCATTGCAGCGTTGTCACGCAAGTTCGACTTGCATTTTCGAGATCGCCGGAATAAGAAGTAAGTGTTCGCGCGTCATTTCTCCACGCAGGAGTTATGGAGGCACGGTGCAACCTTCCCGTCGAGACTTCCTGAAAATTGGGGCCGTTGGTGGTGCGGCGGCAGCGGCGTTTGGTTTCGATTTGAAGCCGGCGTTCGCGCAGCTGCGCGTGCTGAAAATAGCGCGCGCTAATGAAAACCGCGCAACTTGTCCATACTGTTCGGTCAGCTGCGGCGTCATTATTTACTCCATAGGAGACCGATCGAAGAACGCTACGCCCGTAGTTGTACACGTGGAAGGCGATCCGGACCATCCAATTAATCGCGGAACGTTGTGCCCAAAAGGAGCGTCACTGGAGCAGGACATTGTGAACGATCGCCGCCTCGTGAAGCCCCAAGTACGACGGCCAGGCGGAACGGATTGGGAAGACATTTCCTGGGATAACGCGCTAGACGAGATTGCAGCGCGCGTGAAGAAGACACGGGACGAGACATTTATTGAGACGGACGCGCAGGGCCGGCGCGTAAACCGCCTGGAATCCATCGCATGGACCGGCGGCTGCACGGACACCAACGAATTTAATTATGTGGTTGGCAAGACGATGCGGGGCCTGGGAGTGGTCCATTTAGAGAATCAGGCCCGAGTTTGACACGGCCCCACGGTCTCAAGTTTGGGACCAACGTTTGGACGGGGCGCGATGACCAACAATTGGATGGACATCAAGAACACAGACTTGATGCTGATCATGGGCGGAAATCCCGCCGAGAATCATCCGTGCGGCTTCAAATGGGCCATAGAAGCCAAACGGACGCGCAACGCAAAAATGATTGTGGTGGATCCGCGATTCACACGGACCGCCAGCGTTGCCGATCTTTTTTGCCAGATTCGCGCAGGATCGGACATCGCTTTTCTGGGCGGAGTGATTCACTACGCGATCGAGAACGGGAGAATCGCGAAAGATTACGTGCTGAATAACACGAACGCGGCGTTCGTGCTAAATGATGGATTCAAGCTACCCGAGGATGACGGCGTTTTTTCGGGCTTTGATGAGAAGACACAAGCCTACGATAAGGCGAGCTGGAATTATGCGAAGGGCGATGCCGGCGGGAAAGCGATCCACGAAGCGCCGCCAGCAAAGCCGGCAAACGGACAGCCTGCACCTCCTCCAGCACTTCCGGAAAAGCCTGCGTACGATTTCAGCCTACAAAATCCAAATTGTGTTTTTCAGCTGCTGCGACGGCACTATTCGCGGTACACACCGGAGATGGTCGAGCGCATAACCGGGATCCCGCGAGAACAATTCCTCAAAGCCGCGGACCTTTTTACATCAGTCCGAAAAGACGGCGATATGAAAAAGGCGGCCACAATTGTTTATGCGGTCGGATGGACGCATCACTCGTTCGGCACGCAGATCATACGAACCGCGGCGATACTGCAGTTACTGCTCGGAAATGTAGGGAGAGCAGGTGGTGGTGTAAATGCGCTGCGCGGACATTCCAACATTCAAGGCGCCACGGACATGGGAGGTGTTTTCGACAGTCTGCCAGGGTACCTGAAAGTGCCAACGCCCGCGGACGAATCATTCGAAGGCTGGATGAAGCGGATTACGCCAAAGCCATCGAAACCAGGACAGTGGGACTCCTTCAATTATTGGGGAAATACGGCGAAATTTGCGGTCAGCTTCCTGAAAGCGATGTATGGCGACGCAGCGAAAAAAGAAAACTCCTGGGGATATGACTATCTGCCGAAAGTGGACCGCAACTATTCGTGGGCGCAGTTGTGGGACAACATGTACAACGGGGTCGTAAAAGGAGTCTTTGCTTTTGGTATGAATGGCGTGGCTATCGGACCAAACACGAACAAAAACATAAATGCGCTGAAGAAAGCAGATTGGCTGGTGGTGGGGGAAATCTATCCTGACGAGACCAGTGAATTCTGGAAGTCACCCGGCATCAGCGTGGAGGAAATGAAAAAGATTCAGACCATCGTGTACCGCTTGCCTTGCGCGACGTTTGCCGAAAAAGACGGGTCCATGACGAACTCCGGGCGGATGCTGCAATGGAGCAACCCTGCGTTGCCGCTGCCGAGCGGGTGCCGTGTGGATCACGGGATTGTCTCGCAGATTTTTCTCAAGGTGCGCGAACTGTACAAGAAGGACGGCGGTAAATTTCCCGATCCTGTTTTGAATCTTTCGTGGCCTTACACCACGCCGGCCGTTCCTTCGCTTGCTGAAGTTCTGAAGGAGATTAATGGGAAGACGCTGGTGGATGCGGAAGATCCAACCACCAAGCAGCAATTGAAGGCCGGCCAGCAGCTGCCGGGATTTACCTGGCTGAAGGACGATGGCACAACGGCCAGCGGAAATTGGATCTACTGTGGCGCGTTTACGGAGGCGGGCAACATGACCGCGCGCCATGAAACGGCTGATCCGTCTGGGCTCGGTGTTTTCCCCAATTGGGCGTGGTCGTGGCCGGCGAATCGGCGAATTCTGTACAACAGGGCTTCCTGCGACATGGATGGGAAGCCCTGGGACGCATCAAGACGGCAAATCTGGTGGAGTGATGCGATGCAAAAATGGGTAGGCGTTGACGTGCCAGACTTCAAGGTGGACTCGAAACCCGCCGACCATATGGGACCATTCATTATGAATGCAGAGGGAGTCGGCCGGCTGTTTGCCCCGCTCGCATTGCTGGCCGACGGTCCGTTTCCAGAGCACTACGAGCCTGTGGAAAGCCCGATCGACAATCCGCTGCATCCCAAGCAGACGCACAATCCAGTAGCTAAACGGTTTACATCAGCGGATGACAAGTACGGGTCGCCAAAGGATGGCTACAACATTGTCTGCACAACCTATCGGCTGACTGAGCATTACCACTATTGGACCAAAAACAATCCGATGAATGTGCAGCTGGTGCCTGAACCTTTCGTGGAAATTCCGGCGGAACTGGCAAACGATATGGGCATTCGTGGGGGCGAGACGGTCAAGGTTTCCAGCGCGCGCGGGCATTATGTCGCCAAGGCTATGGTTACGAAGCGAATCAAGGCAATGACGATTGACGGCAAGAAGGTCTACCAAATCGGGTTGCCGATTCACTGGGGCTATCGTGGCATCGCAGAAGACGAGAACAAAACGGCAAAAACGCTAGCCAATTCTCTGTCGCCTGCAGTAATCGACCCAAATGCGTTTACGCCAGAGTTCAAAGGATTCCTGGTGAAGCTGGAGCGGGTCTAGAGGACTGCGATGAGCCAGGCGACATTACGCATTCAGAAGATTAGTGGGCACGCAGGCAGCATTCCCGGCGAAGGTGCACAACGGCAATCCGCGGTTGCGAAACTTATCGACACGACGACGTGCATCGGCTGCAAGGCGTGCGAAGTGGCGTGCGTGGAATGGAACGACTTGCCGTTTTCACCGACGGAATTCAACAACACGTACCAGACGATGCCGGAGACGCGATGGAATTATTGGAACTTGATTCTGTTCAGCGAGCGCGAGAAAGAGGATGGCTCGTTGATGTGGCTGATGCGAAAGAACCAGTGCATGCACTGCGCGGAGCCGGGATGTCTGGAGGCGTGCCCTTCGGATGGCGCGATCGTGCAATACACTAACGGCATCGTGGACTTTCAGCAGGACAAGTGCATCGGCTGCGGCTACTGCATCACCGGTTGCCCGTTCAACATTCCGAAATTCAACCAGGAAACGAAGCGGGTTCACAAGTGCACGTTGTGCGTGGATCGAGTTGGAGAGGGATTGGAGCCGGCGTGTATCAAATCGTGTCCGACCGGCTGCCTGCACTTCGGCAGCAAGGACGACATGCGAGTGCTGGCGGAGCAGCGGGCCGAGCAATTGAGGACTCACTACAATTTCCCGAACGCCGGTGTGTACGATCCGCCCGGCGTGGGCGGAACTGGCGTCATTTACGTGTTGCATGACGCCAAACAGCCAGAACTTTATGGCGGACTGCCGAAAGATCCACACGTTCCGATGAGTGTGCGGCTGTGGAAAGGGCCGCTCAAGTGGCTGGGGAACATCGCGATGGTCGGCGGCGTGATTGGATTGTTTGTGCATTATCTGCGCTTCGGACCCAAGGACCGCAATGTGCAATTGAAGGAACCGCATGAGGGAGCGGAGCCATGAGCGATCACGCGGACCACATTCTGCCTCATGGAAGAGTGTTGCGGTACCCGTTCGCGGAGCGCGCGAATCACTGGATTGCGGCGTTTTCCTACATTTATTTGTTGCTGACCGGGCTGGCGTTCTGGTCGCCGTGGCTGTTTTGGATTGTGGTGGTGCTTGGTGGCGGCCAGATCTCCCGGATGTTGCATCCTTGGGTCGGACTGTTTTTCTTTTATGCGGTGATGCGGATGTACGGCTACTGGGCTCCGCAGATGAAGACTACAGAAGTGGACAAGCAATGGTGGAAATCGCTGAGACATTATGTTCGCAACGAAGACGACCAGATGCCGCCGGCTGGCCGGTATAACGCCGGCCAGAAAGCGCTGTTCTGGAGTTTCTTCTATGCTGCGATCATGTTGCTGCTGACCGGCGTCCCTCTGTGGTTCCCGGAATGGATTCCCTGGAATCTCCGCTGGTTGCGGTATCTCTCAGTGCTTTTGCACCCCGTCGCGGCGTTGTTTACGATTGCCAATTTTTTGATTCACATTTACATGAGCGTTTTTGCCGAGCGCGGCGCTTTCGGTTCGGTGATTCGAGGCGATGTTTCGCTGGAATTTGCCAAGCGCTACCATCCCGGTTGGTACGAGGAGATTGTGGGCAAGCCTGCTCCGCGTAAATGACCGTGAACTACAATGCGCGAATCGAGCGCGCGCAGTACCTGAAGACAATCTATCCGTTCGCTGCGGAAATTCTGACCTTCTACGAAGGAATTTGCGCTGCACAGGCGCGCATCCACGCACAGGTTACGAAAAGACTTCGCAGCGCCCGACCACTGGCTGAAGCGACCTTGCGGGAACGGTTGGATGTCGATCTTGTAATTCCAGGTGCAAACGAAGCTTTACAAGAACTCATTCCAGTTTCGCCTGTGCCGCTGAAAGCATTTATCGCCGAGTATTTGGGAAGCTCAAAAGAGCGGCTGGCGGTTTCGCTGCAGACTTACGCGGATCATGGCGGAACTGACGAGGTGCCGGGGGACTCGCGAGAGGAACTGTTAGGGCGAATTTTGCTGGAGCCGTATGCGGAATTGGCAGCGCAACAAGGCACCGCCGTATCCTCCGGTGTGAGCGGGAATTTGTGCCCGCGCTGCGACGGAAGGCCTCTGCTGGGCGTTTTGCGGCCGGAAGGCGACGGCGGGAAGCGTTTCCTGAAGTGCTCATTCTGCGCTTCGGAATGGGAGTATCGTAGAATTTACTGCGCCTACTGCAGCGAAGACCGCGAGCAATCGTTGCCGGTGTTTGTGGCGGAAAAGTTTCCGCACATTCGTGTCGAGGCCTGCGACACTTGCCGGCACTGCCTGCGCGCAGTTGACCTGACCAAGGACGGTAACGCAATTCCGACCGTGGATGACCTGGCCGCGATTCCTCTGGCGCTTTGGGCTGAAGAATATGGCTACCAACGGATCCACGGAAATCTGTTAGGAACCTGACCAATCCGTTGTTTCGGGATGTATTTCGGACTTCTCTGAATTGCCAATTAAAAGGAACGTTGCATTGGAACTGGCAGTTGCAGCATAGTACCGCTTTCTCGGAGGTCCGAATGCGCAAGTGCCTACTACTTTTGTGTTTTCTGGCGTTGGCCTGCGAGCACAACTGCGGCCAGGTTTCTTCAGCAGGAACCACTCCCGCACTCACAGTGATCAAGGCCGGAGTACTGATCGATGGTGAGACAGAAACACCGCGTAAGAATCAGCTGATTTTTGTGCGCGGAGAGCGGATTGAAAAAGTTACGGACGCATCCGCTGCGATTCCGGCGGGCGCCAAGGTGATTGATCTTTCGAGCGCCACCGTCCTGCCCGGCTTGATCGACGCTCACACGCATATCTTCTTGTGGGGCGAAAAGCCGGATAAGGGAGGTTATGACGCCAACATCCTGAAGGCCGGCATCGCTTTGCGCGCGGCCCGCGCAACCTTCGCATGCCGGCGGGCATTAGAGCAAGGCTTTACAACTCTGCGCGATGTGGAGACGGAGGGCGCGGGCTACGGCGACGTGGAAATCAAACAGGCCATAGAGGAAGGGACCATTCCTGGCCCGCGGCTGTTTGTGGCAACGCGGGCAATCTCCAGCACCGGCGGCTACAACCTGGAAGGTTATGCTCCGGAACTGGAGATGCCGAAGGGCGCACAAATTGTGGATGGGCCGGTGGAAGCGCGCAAGGCAGCACGCGAACAGCTGGATCACGGGGCGGACTGGCTTAAAGTTTATATGACGCACCGCTCGTGGGTCGACAAACAGGGCAAGCTGGCTTCGCAGCCGACGCTGACGGTGGAAGAGTTGAAAGCGATCGTGGACGAAGCACACGGGTGGGGTAAAAAAGTTGCTTGTCATGCGTATAACGGAATCGGATTGCAGCGCGCGCTGGATGGCGGCTGCGATTCGATCGAGCATGGACTGGAAATCAGCGATGCCCAGATCGCACAGATGGCGCGGCAAGGCACCTGGTATTGTCCCACCCTTGCGCCTTACTACGGCGATTGGGCGCCGGAAAATACCGCTGCGGGGAAACGCGACCGGAAACGCGCGGAAGTCCATGGCGCTTCCGTAGAGAAAGCTGTAAAGGCGGGAATCAAGATCGTGTACGGCACGGATATGGGAGGAATCGAATGGACCGAGTCGATGGCCCTGGAATTTCCGTTTTTAGTTCAATTTGGACTCACGCCCATGCAGGCGATCCGCGCGGCAACATCGCGAGCCGCTGAAATGCTCGACGAAAAAGGTGAAATCGGCGTTCTGGCGCCCGGAGCCTACGCGGACATTATTGCGGTTAGTGGCGACCCATTGAAAGACGTGAAGGACTTGGCCAACGCGCGTTTCGTAATGAAGAGCGGAAACGTCTTTAAAAACGAATGGAGCAACAAATAGAGAGATCCACTTAGGACTCGACGCGAATGCCTTTCCAAAAGGCGATGCGTCCGGAAATTTTGGCCGCTTCAGGCTTAGGATCAGGATAAAACCAGGCCGCATTGTCGTTGCGCATGCCGTCTACTACAACGTGGTAGTAGTGCGCAGTTCCCTTCCACGGGCAGATCGACGTGTGGTTGCTGGATTTGAGATATTGTTTCTTTACTGCGTCCTCGGGGAAGTATTGGTTACCCTCGACGACCACGCAGGCGTTACTCTCCGCAATCAGTGTTCCCGCCCAGAATGCCTTGGCCATAAGACTCTCCGTCATCCGTTGGATGCCCGCCGGCCGGAAAAGTTTCGCCAGCCGCCATTCACTTCAGTTTATTGGCAGGGTTTCACGAAGGGCAAGCCTCGTTTGCTACAATTTTGCGCATGCCCATCAGACGAATCTCCAGCTTCGGAATCGTGGTCCTCTGTTTCGCCATTTGCGCCGTATTGATCTCCTGTAAACCGGCCGAAAAGGCTGTCGCGCCGGCAAAAATATCCAGTATTGCCGCGCCGCTCGGCGTGGCAGCTGATCTCGATTCGCGCCTGGCCAAGTTCAAGGCGATGGAAATGCCACTGAACCGCGGTGCGTTGAGCCCGAAGGAAGTTCAGTTGGTGCAAAAGCTGGTCGACGCTGCAAATTCCATCGAAAGGATTTACTGGCGGCAGAGCGATCCCGGCGGTTTAAAACTTTATGGCGAACTGGAGAAAAGCGCCGATCCGCTGGACCAGAAAGTGCTCCGCTTCCTGAAAATCAACGGTAGCCGCTATGATTTGATCGATGAACTGAAACCCTTCATCGGCACGCAGCCGGCGCCGCCGGGGCGCGCGCTGTATCCCGTGGGGCTAACGCACGAAGAAATTGAAAAATACGTCATCGCCAATCCGGGCGAGAAGGTAGGGGTCTATGACGAGCGTTCCATCCTGCGAAAAAACGAGAACAAGCTTCAGACAATTCCCTACCGCGTTGTTTATGCCGAATTTTTGAAACAAGCAGCGCAGGATTTACAGGAAGCGGCGGCGTTGAGCGATGACGCGGCGTTTGCGAGATTCCTGCGAATGCGCGCTGACGCTTTGCTCAACGACAACTATTACAAGAGCGATTTAGCCTGGCTTGACCTGAAAGAACCGAAGTTCGACCTGATTTTGGCGCCCTATGAAAGCTATCTGGATAACTTGCTTGGCGTCAGGACGTCGTACGGCGCCGCAGTGCTGATTCGAAACGAAGAGGAAAGCGAAAAACTCGCCGTCTTTCAGAAATATGTGCCGGAACTTCAGGAGGCGCTGCCGCTGGACAAGCGGGATCTGCCGTCGAAGCGCGAACACGTGACACCGATGGAAGTGATGGACGCGCCGTTTCGCACTGGAGATTTGCTGCATGGGTATCAATCGGTCGCTGACAATCTTCCGAATGATGCTCGGGTGCACGAAGTGAAGGGCAGCAAAAAGATCTTTTTCAAGAATTTTATGGATGCGCGGGTGAACGTGGTGATTGTGCCGATCGCACGGAGGCTGCTGCGCGAGAATCAGGCGGTGCAAGCGACCGGCAACGGCTACCTTGCTAGCACGCTGGCGCATGAAATTTCTCATGAGCTCGGGCCAAACTATTCGCGCACGGCCGCGGGCAAGAAGGACATCCGTGAGGCCATTGGAAAAGACTTTTCCGCGCTGGAAGAGGCGAAAGCGGACGTTGTCGGAATGCTTTGCCTGAAATGGCTGACCGACCACGGAGCGATTACGAAGGAACAGCTGGAAGTGGACTACATTTCCTATGTGGCCGGCAATTTTCGCACGATTCGCTTTGGGATCGCCGAACCGCATGGCCGCGGAGAAATGATGGAGTTCAATTACATGCTGGAACAAGGGGCTGTGACGCGGGATGCGGCAACAGGCCGCTACGCGGTGATGCTGGACAAGATGCCCGGCGCGATTGCGGCGCTGGCAAAAGAATTACTAGAACAGGAAGCGACTGGAGACCGCGCGCGAACCGCGGCGTGGTTCGCGAAATATGAGGTCCTACCTGATCATCTCAAGAACGCATTTACACAGGTCTCCGATATACCCGTGGATATTCAGCCGATCTATTCCTTCCCAGAGGAGATTCGATGAGAGAACCGCAGAATTATTCCAATCACGCAAAGATTGTGCCAGCGTTTCATTTCGTCGTCGTACCGGTTGTTTTCCTGAATCTAATCTGGTGCGTGATATTCGGCATCAAACTGCTTGGAAATGCGAGCTTCGGACTCGCCGCTCGAATCGGCGGCGCGATGCTGATCCTTGATGCGATCGCCTTGGTCGTCCTCGCATTTCTTGCCCGGCTGTTTTCGCTGGGCGTGCAAGACCGTGTCATTCGCATGGAGGAACGTCTGCGCTTCCGGCAGGTACTGCCGGAGGATTTGAAGACCCGCATCAACGAGTTCACGATCAATCAGCTAGTTTCGCTGCGTTTTGCGAGCGACGCCGAACTGCCAGAGCTGGCAAGAAGAGTTCTTGACGAAAGACTAAACAGCCGCAAGGCTATCAAACAGATGATCCAGAATTGGCGTGCGGATTATCAGCGCATCTAAACTGCGGTAGGCGACATCGGTTATAAAATACTCCGAATGACTCCGCCGTCTGCGCGAACTGCGGCTCCGTTGATTCCGGCGGATTGCGTGCTCGCCACAAAAGCCACGATGGCCGCAATTTCCTCGGTACTCTCAAACCGCTTGAGCAGAGAGCTTGGACGTGCGCTTTCAAAGAACTCTTTCTCGATCTGAGCCGGACTGACACCACGCGATTTGGCCATGCTCTGTACAAAATCGCCCGCACCCTCGGACGCAGTCGGTCCGACGAGAACCGAGTTCACGGTCACACCACTGGCGGCAAAGGATTCCGCCACGCCGCGAGCGATAGCAATTTGTGCGGTTTTGGTCATTCCGTAGTGCACCATCTCCGCCGGGATCTGCTGGCCCGATTCGCTGGAGATGAAAATCACGCGGCCCCATTTTCTCTCCAACATGCCCGGCAAATAATGGCGCGTCAGGCGAACACCGCTCATCACATTCACCTCAAAGAAGCGTTGCCACTCGGAATCGGGAATTTCCAGAAACGGTTTGATATCGAAGATGCCGAGATTGTTCACCAGAATGTCGGCGGTTGGTACTTGTTCGATTAGTTTGCTGATGCCTTCCGCCGTGCCGAGATCGGCAGCCACTTCTGTGACTTCCGCGCCCCGCAATTCCATGCGAATGCGTTCAGCAGCGGTTTTCACACGTTCCGCAGTGCGGCCATTGATGACCACGCGGGCGCCCTCGCGCGCGAGAGTTGTGGCAATAGCAAATCCGATGCCCGCAGTGGAGCCAGACACCAGCGCGAGCTTTCCCTTCAATCCCAGGTCCATTCTCTTCTCCTGTTGGTTATCAGCGCGCGGTGGCTGCGGCGGCCGCGCCTTCGATTTCCGTAATTTGTTCCTGCGACAGTTTCAGTTCGCCGGCACGCATCACGCCTTCGGCTTGTTTCGCGTTGCGAGCGCCGACGATGGCTCCCGTGATTGCCGGGTGGCGCAAAACCCAGGCAATCGCGACTTCGCCAGGACCACGACCATGACGAGCGCCAACCTTTCGGAGTCGTTCGACGAGTTCAATATTTCTCGACAGGCGAGGCTCTTTGAATTCCAGATTGCGGCTCCGGAAATCGTCGGGAGGCAACGCGGCAGCACGTTCGCGGTTCATAGCACCCGTCAATAATCCGGAAGCCATCGGAGCGTAGCTGATAACGCCGATGCCATTCTTCTCGCAGTACGGCAGAATCTCGGCTTCGATGGCTCGCCGGAGAATGGAATAGGGCGGCTGATCGGAAGTAATTGGCGCAATCCTGGCTGCGCGTCTCATCTGCTCAACGTCGAAATTAGAAACGCCAACCCATCGCACCTTCCCTTCCTTTTTCAGATCATTCATGGCTCCCCAAGCTTCTTCCAGTCCGGGGCCGTTGTCCCTAGGCGGCCAGTGCATTTGGTACAGGTCGATTACATCGGTTTGCAAACGGAGCAAGCTGTCCTCGCATTCCTTGCGAATCGAAGCAGCGGAGTGATCTTGATAGACTTTACGATTCTCCTCCCAGCGAAGAACGCATTTTGTAAAAACATAGGGACGCCTCCCTTTCCACTGCTTCAGAGCTTGCCCGACGATTTCTTCCGAATGGCCCGTGCCGTAGACGGCGGCGGTGTCGATCCAGCTCACGCCAAGCTCCAGCGCGCGCAGGATGGCTGCGACGGAATCGGCGTCTTCCTGCTGGCCCCAGGCAAATTCCCAGCCCGACCCGCCGATGGCCCAGGCGCCAAACCCCACCGTCGTTAATTGCAAATCAGAGTTTCCCAATTTCCGCAAATTCATGTGTGCGCCTCTACAGGCGGATTTATTACGCTAATGTTCTACGTCGGTTTGGATGAGATTCGCCAGCAAAAAGTTAGAGCTACTGGCGCGCACAGGTCGTCGCCCGCGTTAGTTCACGTCAACGTCTACAGCGAATCGTTTCACCATCGGGATTGGCAATTTTCAGTCGCTGTACACCTGTCGCCATGCCAGCGGGCAATCTAATCAGCAACGTATTCAAGTCTACGCACGAAATTAGTGTGGATTTTGTGGCGGCAACACCAGGATTGCGGTCTGGCCGCATCGAAAGCACGCCCGGTAGCAACTGCACCGTACACACTAAGTACAATGCCGGTGAGCTCGGCCAAACTTATGGAGTTTTCAATGGAGGTAACTTAGAAGCAAACAGAGAGTATCAATAGCACAAACAGACAAGGCGGCGCGGTAGTTCATACGCGCGCCGCCCTGCTCCCTGCGACAAAAGCTTGCAGTTAAATACTCTTGGGGCCGGCAGTTGCCGCGGCCGGTGCGCTGGACGATTTCGCGAACGCGCTGCCGCCCGAATCCTTCTCGGCGCTCTTGTCGATTTCGATGGAGCCCTTGAAGTAGGCGCCGTCTTCAATCATGATGCGCGCCGTGGTCAGGTCGCCGTTCACCGAACCATCCTTCTTGATTTCGATCCGGTCCTTGGCGCGAAGGTTGCCCTTCACACTGCCGTATACCACCACCTCGCGGGCGATGATATCGGCGGTCAGCTTGGCGGTCGCTCCCACGGTGAGCTTGCGCTCATCCAGCTGGATCAACCCTTCCACCGAGCCGTCGACCAGCAGGTCTTCGCTCCCGGTGATTTCGCCCTTCACGTGTAGGCTCGCTCCCAGTCTGGCCGTTGCGCGGTCGCCGGTTGCACCCAATGGACGCATTGCATCTGTACTCATCGCGTTAGTTCCCTCCCAAGTCGCCGGAGCTGGCTTCGGCGCCTGATTCAGATTCGGTTGATTCGCTGCAAAGCTCTTCGGCTCCGGTTGCGCGGCTTGCGGCGTTTCCGGCTTCTTCACATTCCCCCACATTGATCCTCCAGGGACAAGGCCACCCCATCAGGTTCCGTCGGGGCAATTTGAAACTCTATCCCCCTGTGGTGAGCGCTGCAAATAACGTATCAGCTTGCGGTGCGTGAAAGTAACTACCCTTTGGTGCAGTGCCGTTACTGCCCTAAGGGCAATCGTTAGGCGGTGGGTTTGTCGGGGACAGGCTGCGAGGCTACAAAGTCGTGGACGAAGCGCCGCGCGTATCCGTCCAGCAATTCGGTCACTCGCGAAGCGTTTGTCGACTGCACGATAAATCCCGCGTGGTGGAATTTTTTCACGCGATAGACGATTTCCGGGTCGTTGTACGCCGACGTGTCCGGTTGTTCCTGCTTGGCCAGCGACACAATTACTCCGGCATAGTCCTTGCGCGTTTCCGGCAGTGCATAGGGCTCCTTCCCAGCGCCCACTTCTAGCTTGGCCCACTCGCGCCACAAATTGACGCCGGTAGCATGATCAATCACATCCGAGATGTATGCACCACCCACCCGCGCCGCAATCTCAATGAAATAAAACCTACCGTCGACGTTTGCTTTCAAGAATTCGGCATGCGTCACGCCACGCAATAGGCCCAACCCCTGAATCAGCTCGCGATTTACGGCCTGCAGTGACTTGGAATCGGCGGAGTCGCGCTCGAGGGTGCACGTCGTGAATACGCCACCGCCGTGAGAAACGTCGAGCGGTGGGGTTCCATAGGCGTGCGCCTCAGCAAACACGACTTCCCTTTCACTCACCACACTGTCAACGTGAAACACCCTGCCCGGCACAAACTGCTCCAGCAAGAAATGCGATTGCTCATCGCCGAGCTTCTCGAGCCACGGCCACAACTCATCCGGCTGCCGGATCTTCTTCATGCCGATTCCCGAAGCTTGCGAACGCGGTTTCAACAACCACGGTCCCGGCACGCGCGCCATGAACTCCCGCAACTCAGCATGATTCAGGACATGCACAAATTCCGGCACGTCGATGGCGACTTCTTTTGCCCGCGCTCGCATCGCCAGTTTGTCGCGAAAATACCGGACCGTCGTCAGGCCCATACCCGGAATGCGCAGGTGCTCGCGGATCGCCGACACGTTCTCCATGTCAAACTCGTCTAGCGCCACGATCCGGTCAATCTTTCGCGTGCGCGCAGCATAGCTCACGGCATTTAGCAGCTGTGGCAGTGGCAAATCTTCCGGCATGAAAAACATCTCGTCGATAGCTCCGCGTGGCCAGTCCGCGTTACGCAGTTTTTCTACCGTAAGCAAGTACACTGTGCAGCCGATTGTTTTGCACGTTCGGATAAACTCCTGCCCTTTTTCGTAGGTGCTCACGCAGAGGATTGCGAGAGGTCGCTGCCCTGGCACGCCAAGCCTCCTCTACCGCTGTTGAGCGGCGAAGTATACCGCGCAACTATCGAGCAGGATACAAAAACCGCAGGAAAGGACCAACCCGCTGAGCCCACGCCGCTTCGTTGTGCTCCGCGCCTTCGATGCGCTCATAGTGCAGGTCCACGTCATAGCGCCAGCCGCGCGAAAGTAGAATATCGCGATAGCGTTCGACGTCTTCCACGATCCGCGACCCTTCGCGTGTGCCGATGTCCAGCCAGATGCGGGGTCGAGCATGAACTGCCATGCTTTCGGCAAATCTGTGGATCACACGGTAGTGCCACCACACCGAAGGCGACAGCGCCGCAATTTTCCCGAACACGTCTGAGCGCGTCAATCCCAGATAGAGCGACACCAGGCCGCCCAGCGACGACCCGCCGATCCCCGTCCGATCCGGCCCACCTTCCACGCGATATTCGCGGTGCACAAATGGCATCACTTCTTCCAACAAGAATTTTCCGTAACGGTCCGCGCGCCCTCCGCCGAGCTTTGGAGCTTTCGTCGGCGTGTATTCGCGAATCCGGGCTTTCCCCGTGTTGTAGATGCCAATGATGATCAGCGGCTCGACTCGGCCTCCATGGATTTCGGCATCCGCGGTTTGGCCAACGTGCCAATCCTGACCCTGAATGAACGAAGTCGAGCCATCGAAAAGATTTTGTCCGTCATGCAGATACAAAACGGGAAAACGCCGCTGCGACTGCTCTTTATAACCGGGGGGCAGATACACCACAAGGCTCCTCTGATTTCTCAGGAACTTGGATCGGAAACTATCGTGTCTGCGGAGTTGTCCGTCACTCACAGGGCATTCAGGCTCACGGAGCAAGGGTCACAAGCAGGTCTTTCGCTTCCACGCTTTGTCCCGGCGCTACCAGCAGCTTCACCACCCGGCCGGCTATGGGCGCATAAATGTTCGATTGCATTTTCATGGCTTCGAGTGTCATTAGTTTAGCACCGCGTTCCACGGTGTGGTTCGCTTGCACCGCGATTCCGCTGATGACGCCTGCGGTCGGCGCGCCCACTTGCCCGGGATCGGCCACGTCGGCCTTCGGATGGGCCCGTTCCACCACCCGAAGCGATTTGTCGCGTACGTTCACTTCGCGCGGTTGTCCGTTCAATTCAAAAAACAACGTCCTCGTCCCGTCCGGATGCGGATCGCTGGCCGTCATATATTTAATGATCAGGGTTTTGCCCGCCTCGATCGAAACCGTAACCTCTTCGCCCGACTTCAATCCATAAAAGAATGGCGGCGTTGGCAGTACGCTCACATCGCCATGCGCTTGCCGGAATTTGTCGAACTTCAGAAACACTTCGGGATACAGCAGGTAGCTCAGCAGGTCTGCATCCTCAATCGCGTGGCCTGCCTTCTTCTCCAGCAATTCTTTCTCGCCCGTAAAATCCGCCGGGAGCATCGCTGCGCTCGGCCGACCCTTCACCGGCTTCGCTCCACGTAGCAGAATCTTCTGCACTTTGCGCGGCCAGCCGTCCGGCGGCACTCCCAGGACACCCGAAAACATCTCCACCACCGAATTCGGAAACGCCACGTCGTGATGCTCATCCAACTTCAAGACATCCGACACCGTCATCTCTTTCGCCATCAGGAACAGCGTCATGTCGCCAACCACTTTGCTCGATGGCGTCACCTTCACAATGTCGCCGAATAACTGGTTCACTTCCGCGTACGTGCGCTCCACTTCTCGCCAGCGATGGCCCAGCCCCATCGCAACCGCCTGCTCGCGCAAGTTCGTGTACTGCCCGCCCGGAATTTCGTGCTCGTAAAGCCGCGCGTTCCCCGCTTTCGGTCCCGAATCAAATGGCAAATAGTAAGTCCGCACCGTCTCCCAGTAATCCGAACAATCATTCAGCGCCGCGAGATCCAGCCCGGTATCCCGTGGCGTGTTTTTCAACGCGGCAACCACCGCGTTCAGATTCGGCTGGCTCGTTCCGCCGCTCATCGCCGCTACCGCACCATCCGCTATATCCACTCCTGCATCCGCCGCTTTCAATACCGTCGCTGCATTCATCCCGCTCGTATCATGCGTATGAAAATGAACCGGTAGCTCCACCTCTTCCTTCAGTTTTTTCACCAATTCGAATGCCGCGTAAGGCTTGCACAACCCTGCCATGTCCTTGATCGCCAGAAAATGCACGCCCAGCTTTTCCAGTCGCTTTGCTAACCCGACATAATATTTGAGCGAATATTTCGGCCGGGCCTTGTCCAGAATGTCGCCCGTATAACAAATCGCCCCTTCGCAAACTCCGCCGGTTTCCAGCACCGCATCCAGCGACACCCTCATGTTTTCGATAGAATTCAGCGAATCGAACACGCGAAAAATGTCCATCCCCTCCGCGTAGGCCTCGCGTACAAACTCGCGGATCACGTTATCCGGATACGACGCGTACCCCACGGCGTTCGCCCCGCGCAGCAGCATCTGAAAACAGATGTTCGGCACCGCCGTGCGCAGCTGCCGCAGCCGCTGCCACGGATCCTCCCGTAAGAACCGCAGGGCCGTATCAAACGTCGCTCCGCCCCACATCTCTAGGCTGAATAACTTCGCCGACCGCTCCGCCACAAACGGCGCCGTGGCTAGCAAGTCATAGGTCCGCACCCGCGTCGCCATCAGTGACTGGTGCGCGTCGCGAAACGTCGTATCCGTCAGTAGCAGCCGCTTTTCTCTTTTGGCCCACTCTGCAAATTTCACGGGTCCCAATTTCTTCAGCAACTGCCGCGTACCTGGCTTCGGCACTACGACGCTGTTCACCGCGGGCACCGTAGCTACTTCTAACGCCGTCGGCACCGGCTTTCCCTTCACCTCGGGGTTCCCGTTCAAAATCACGTCGCCCAGGTACGTCAGTAGTTTGGTCGCGCGATCCCCGCGCTTCGGAAAGCGGAAGAGTTCTGGATACTGCTCCAGAAATCCCGTCGTCACTTCGCCAGCGCGAAACTTCGCGTGGTTCACCACATTTTCCACGAACGGGATATTCGTCTTCACGCCACGGATGCGAAACTCCCGCAGCGCCCGGTCCATTCGCTGGCACGCTTCCGGCAAATTCGTGCCCCACGCGGTCACCTTCACCAGCAGTGAATCGTAATAAGGAGCCAGCGAAGCTCCCGCATACGCCGTCCCGCCATCGAGGCGAATGCCAAATCCAGCCGGCGACCGGTACGTCGTCAGCTTTCCGTAATCGGGCGCAAAATTTTTCTCGGGATCTTCCGTCGTCACTCGGCACTGCAGTGCCGCGCCATACAGCGGCACGCTCTCCTGCTTTGGCAGATTCATCGCTTCGTCGTGCAGCCCATGCCCCTGCGCCACCAGAATCTGCGCCCGTACTATATCGATTCCAGTCACCATCTCGGTGACCGTGTGCTCCACTTGAATCCGCGGATTCACCTCAATGAAGTACCATTTCTGCGCATCTACGTCGTACAGAAACTCCACCGTGCCGGCGTTGCGGTATTTCGCCTTGCGTGCCAGTTGAGCCGCCGCCGCACACAATTCATTTCGCATGCTCGCCGGTAAGTTCGGCGCCGGCGCTACTTCCACCACTTTCTGGTGCCGCCGCTGCACCGAACAATCCCGCTCCCACAAATGCAGCAAATTGCCATGCGAGTCGGCGAGTATTTGCACTTCCAGGTGCCGCGCTCGCGCCAGATATTTCTCCAGGAATACTGATGCATCCCCAAACGCCGACTTGGCCTCGCTCTGCGCCTCTTCCAGCCGCGCTTCCAGTTCGTTTTCGTCGCGCACCACGCGCATCCCACGCCCGCCGCCGCCCATTGCGGCTTTCACCATCACGGGATAACCAATCTCCGCCGCAATCTTTTTTGCTTCCTCCGCCGACTTCACCGGCTTTTCCGTACCCGGCAGCACCGGCACTCCCGCCGCAATCGCCAATCCACGCGCGGCAGTTTTATCTCCCAATAGTTCCAACAAGGCAGGAGTCGGCCCGACAAACGTAATCCCTGCTTTTTCGCATGCCCGCGCCAGCGCCGGATTCTCCGACAAGAATCCATAACCGGGATGAATCGCGTCCACGCCTTTGGCTTTGGCCACCGCCACAATTCCCGCGATGTCCAAGTACGCCTCAACCGGCCCCTTCCCTTCGCCAACCAGGTATGCTTCGTCCGCCTTGAAGCGGTGCAGCGCCAGCCGGTCCTCTTTCGAATACACCGCCACCGTACGCAAGCCAAGTTCGTTTGCCGCCCGGAAAATCCGAATAGCGATCTCGCTCCGGTTCGCCGCTAACAGTTTTTGAATAGATTTTGGCTTGGACATAGCTCCGCTATCGCAAGGGTGAGCAACCGTTCATTCTTTCACGGCCACCCCATGTCACTGCAGCAGTTTTTTTAATGAATCAAAGCTGCGTTTTCAATGCAAAGCTGTTCTTGGCAGGAGGTCGCCCGGCCGACACCGCGCCAAATCCTAATTCTCTGTCGTTGAGGCGGCAGCCACGGTTTCGTTCTTCGGCAACTTGCGCAGAGCCTCCAGCTCCGTTTGCAGCTTAGACCAGGCTTTCTTGTCTTTCTTCAGCTTGAATGGAGTATCCGGAGCGCCGAAAAACTCCAGCAGCTCACTGCGAATCTCCGGAGTCATCCCCGCAAACTTCTGGTCAGCCAGTTTGTCCAAAAGCTTCGCATGGGTGCTGTCACTCAATTGGTACTGGCCCGGAGCGCTGGCCGTCCCTAAATCAAAATTGTCGTTGGTTAACGCCGGCTGCTGCGCTTCGCGTTGCTGCCTCAGCAGCTTTCGATACTGGTCCAGAGTGTCATTAAAGCTGGCTTCAAACATCTTCTCCGTTTCCGGAGTCGGCGTCTTGAACTGCAACACCTTTAGGGGGCCGAACTTCGGCAAAATCTTGTACAAAAACGCAAGGAATTTGTCGCCTAAGGTCGGTTGCTGGTAATCCTTGCCCCATTCCTGTTCATACTTGGCGCGCTTGAGGTTGTAAAGAAACTTTTGCCTCGTCATTCCCGGCTCATCCGCTTCGATTTCGTCCTTCTTAAGTTGCCAGGCAATCCGCGTTGCTCTGGGAATCAGGTTGCTGACGGCGCGCCGGTACGAATTCAGCGCGCGATCCTCATTCACCAGCACCTTCTTCAAGTCCAGACCGTATGTTTCTTCGAACGCTTCTTCCAGCACTCTGCGCGAAACTTCAAACCCGATAAAGTCGTGATAGCTCTCCGGCGCGTACCGTTCCTTCGCGATCTCCAGCACGTCAAACCCAAACTCCGTTTTCACATGCGCCAGTTTGTCCTGTTCATACGAAACCGAATCGCCGTATTTTTTCTTCAGCTTCGGATACAGAATCGGCACCGACCGATTCGTACCAATCTTGTGCCCGTTGTTGTCTGCCGCGTAATGCGCCATCGCGCCCAGGGCGAACGCGTACTCGTTCACGTCCTGCGCATCCCGCAGCATTGCCAATATGAAGTCCGCACTCCGCACATAGTGCGTCAGGTCGCTGAAAAACGGACTGCCATACGGATAGTAGCCCAGGTCCTGAATGATGGCTCCGCCATAGGCGTAAGCCTGGCCTTCGTTCAATTCGTCTTCCGTGGCCTTGGGAAATCTCTTGCGCAGCGCCGGTTTCAAGTCGTTTTCCCACGCGGCGTCAATGATCGCCTGGTGCGACATCACCGAGTACCCTTTCCCCTCCTCCGGGCAAACCAAAAGTAGTGCGCTCGCACAAACCATCGCAACGAGCCGTCGCCACGTTCCAACCTTTATGTACGACCTGATCCGTCTCATGCACCTTCCGCTGGCATGGCTGTTTATCGCTTGCACGTTAACAAACAATCTTCCGTCTGAGGCGCCCCAGGGACAGTCAGCACCTTACCCGAACCCTGCGCTCGGATTAGATAGGGAAGATTGTGTAGATGCTCAGAGGAAACCGCATCATGCAACTGTCAGGTGTGCTTCGCTGCCTCGCTTCAAAATCTTGTCTCTCAGTACTTGCGCAACACTCCTATCACTCTGCCTTGAATCCTGATGTCGCTGGCCGCCTCAATGATCGGTCCCATCTCTGAATTCGCGGGCTGTAGCCGCACCTTTCCCGATCCTTCGCGATAGAATCGCTTCAGCGTTGCTTCTTCTCCGCGGACCAGCGCCACCACGATGTCGCCCGCATTCGCCACCTGCGTCTGCTCGCACACCACAAAATCGCCATCCATAATGTGGTCCTCGATCATCGAACTGCCCTTCACCTGCAGCACAAAGGAATTCCCGCCGCGCGCAAAATCACCCAGGGAAATCGTTTCGCGCTCTTCCACTGCTTCCAGCGGCATGCCGGCCGCAATTCTTCCCAGCAGCGGCAATTCCTGCACCTTGCGCTCAATCACTTGCTCTTTTACGGACTTCGGCAATTGTAGAATTTCGATCGATCGGCTCTGATTGTAGCCGCGACGCAGAAATCCCTTCTTCTCCAGCGTGGTGATGTGCTTGTGTACCGTCGCCAGCGACGTCAGCTTCAGGCCCTTGCCAATCTCTTCAAAACTCGGCGAATAACCGTGTTTGTTCTGGAACGACACCAGATAATCCAGCACTTCTTTTTGTCGTTTCGTCAGGGCCATGGCCGCCTCCGTAGCACAGACTTCAGCCTGTGCTCTTCTATTTGGGGCTATCCCGCTCGCTCGGGACTTTTCCACAGCCACTCTAGGCGAATCTAAAGCGAAATGTCAAGCCTCATCAAAGCCTCCTGCCGCTTTTGATTCGTTCTATACACTGCTATAAGCAATGCACATGCACTCTGCACTGCCTGCGCCTCGCCCCTCCACCTCGGTCGTAGCCGCCGGCGTTGTCGCTGTTCTCGGCGGCTCCCTCGCTGCCATTTCGATCCTCGCCTCGTTTTTCATCATTTCCAGGATTAGCCTGTCCTCATACCCCACAGCCATCAACCCCGCGATGCGCCCTATCCTCTACGCTACTTGGACCTTCTTCCTTCTTTGCGCAGCGTTCGTGATCGTAGCCGGCATCCACGCCATTCGCCTTCGCAATTGGGCGCGAATTGCCCTTCTCGTTGTAGCAGGTGGAGCGCTTCTTTTCGGCACCGTCGGCCTTGGCGTAATTTTTGTCACCATTTATTTCACGCCCGCGGATCCCGCGGTCTCCAAACCTCTTCTGGCCTCCGTTCTCGCTTTCATTTACGGTCTACCAATACTTGTCGCCATCTGGTGGCTCGTTCTCTTCACGCGCCGCTCAGTTGTGGGTCAGTTCCACGCCGCGACGGCAGCACGCCTGGAAAACACTCCCGCTTCTTCATCTCCGTTCAACAGTCCCGAGTGTCCCCTGGCCATCCGCATTGTGGGCTGGTACCTGGCCTCCTTCGTGCTCTTCCTCCCCGTTTTGCCGTTTATTTCGTCGCGCATCCCCGCTCTCTACTTCGGGCACGTGTTCCGCGGCCCCGCTGCCATCTCCGTGCACTTCATCAGCTTTGCTATTCTCGCCGTTCCCGGCATCGGCCTTCTCCTTCTCAAGCGCTGGAGCTGGCCGTTGGCCGTCGCTACTCAGCTTCTCTTTTCGTTAAACTGTGTGGTCATAGCCTTTAGCTCTACCTTCGAATCGAACTTGCGCTCCTTGTACGATGACTTGGGCGTCCCTGCACCACTTGCTCCGGAAACCGCCGCCCTGTTGCGCGAAATGCGATGGATTTTCCTGATCAGTCTAGTCATGCCCTTGGCAGTCTTCATTGTCCTCTGCATCTACCGCCGTCCCTTCTATTCCGCCGCCGCGATTGCCGATAAAAGAGCCTTGTCTTCCTGACGGGTCGCTTCTCGATCTATATGTTCACGTAATCATTCTTCCTGTGGCTGGTTGGAACCGCGCAACACACACTCGCTGTAAGTCGCGAATTATCAATCGCCAACCGGCTTTTGTTCGCTTTTCTCAATTCTGCCAATCCAAATTTTCACTGTTGACCAGCCGGGCACTTTCGCGCCTCGTTCGCCGCGCTGTGCTATCATTTTTCTCTAGGCACCTGGCGGTTCGCTTCAGCTCCAACCTGCCACGCTGTTCCAGCCAGACGGCTAGCCCCGCGGATATTGCAAGGGGCTAAAGGCCGCATGATGCCTTTCGGGAGAATCGCAACAACGCATGGCCACCACCACCGATATTCCGCTGCCAAAGCATAAACGTGAGGTTATCGACCGCGCCGTCATTCGCTTCGCCGGAGACTCCGGCGACGGTATGCAGGTTACCGGCAGCCAGTTCACCAATACGGTCGCCCTCTACGGCAACGATATCGCTACGTTCCCGGACTTCCCCGCCGAAATTCGCGCCCCTGCCGGTACCCTCCCCGGCGTCAGCGGCTACCAGCTTCACTTCTCCTCCAACGAAATCTACACGCCCGGCGACGCGGTCGACGTCTTGATCGCCATGAATCCCGCCGCGCTCAAAATGAATTTGGCCGACCTCAAGGCTAACGGCATCCTCATTGTCAATTCCGATGCCTTTGCCGAGACCGATCTTCGCAAAGCGCAACTCACCGTAAACCCCCTCGAAGATCATTCGCTCGACAAGTACCGCCTCTTCTCTGTCGAACTCGAACGCCTCACCAAAGTCGCCCTCGATCACCTCGGTCTGGACGCCAAGTCGGTCAGCCGCTGCAAAAACTTCTTCGCTCTGGGCATGTGCTACTGGCTTTACAACCGCTCTATGGAAGGCACAGCCCGCTACATCGAAGAAAAATTTGCCAAAAAGCCGCTCCTGGTTGAGGCCAACAAGCTGGCCATGAAAGCCGGCTACTCCTACTGCGAAGCCACCGAAGCGTTCCAGATCAGCTACGAAATCCCGCCGGCGCAACTCGAGCCCGGCCTTTACCGCAACATGAGCGGCAACCAGGCACTCGCTCTCGGATTCATCACCGCTTCGCAAAAATCCGGGTTGAAACTTTTCCAGGGCAGCTATCCCATCACGCCAGCGTCCGACATCCTTCACGAACTTTCCCAGTACAAGGATTTCGGCGTTATTACTTTCCAGGCTGAAGACGAAATCGCCGCCATCACTTCTGCTATCGGCGCAGCCTACGCCGGCGCGCTCGCCATCACCACCACTTCCGGTCCTGGCATGGCTCTCAAGACCGAAGCCATGGGTCTCGCCGTCGCCGTCGAAATTCCGCTAGTCGTCTGCGACATCCAGCGCGGCGGCCCTTCGACGGGCCTTCCCACGAAAACCGAACAGGCCGATTTGTTGCAAGCTCTGTTCGGCCGCAACTCCGAAGCTCCAATTCCGGTCATCGCCCCCGCCACACCCAGCGATTGCTTCTGGGCCGCTCTCGAAGCCTCTCGCATTGCCGTCAAATACATGGTCCCCGTCATTATTCTTTCCGACGGCTACCTCGCCAACGGCGCCGAACCCTGGAGGATTCCCGATCTCGATGCCATCCCGGATTTTAAAGTGCAGTTCGCCTCCGATCCGGTGGACTTCAAACCCTATCGCCGCAATCCCGATACTCTCGCGCGCCCCTGGGCCGTCCCCGGCACACCCGGCCTCGAGCACCGAATCGGCGGCCTCGAAAAACAGGACGTCTCCGGCAACATCAACTACGAACCCCTGAACCACGAAAATATGGTTCGCATTCGCGCCGCAAAAGTCGAAGCTATCGCGCAGGACATTCCGGATGCTGTTCCCGCGGGCGATCCCGACGGCGACCTGCTCATCGTCGCCTGGGGCTCTACGCATGGCGCCATCACCGCCGCCGTCAATTCCCAGCGAGAACTCGGCCACCGCATCGGCCACGTCCATCTGCGCCACTTGAATCCGCTGCCGTCCAATCTCGGCGATGTTCTCAAGCGCTACAAGCAAGTACTCGTTCCCGAACTCAATATGGGCCAGCTCCTCTGGCTTCTGCGCGCAAAATTTTTGGTGAACGCCATCGGCCTCAATAAGATTCAAGGCCGCCCGTTCAAGCAATCCGAGCTCGAGCAAAAAATCTCTGAGCTCGTCTCGTAGGGACGGGGCTTTAGACCCGTGCATGTGACTTTGTTTTGACGAAACGGTTTGTTATTCCGAGCGGAGCGAAGCGCAGCCGAAGAATCTGCTGCTTGATTGATCCGCTACCGAGATTGCAGAAAGGCAGTGTTTGTTAATGAGCACCACCACTCTTCCCGTCCTCACCAAAAAAGACTTTCAGACCGACCAGGAAATCCGCTGGTGCCCCGGATGCGGTGACTACGCCATCCTCGCCGCCGTCCAGGCCGTCTTTCCCGAACTCGGCATCAAACGCGAAAATTTCGTCGTGGTCTCCGGCATCGGCTGCTCCTCACGCTTTCCGTATTACATGAACACGTTCGGCTTCCACACCATTCACGGCCGCGCGCCCGCAGTCGCCACCGGCCTCAAAGCAATTCGGCCCGACCTCGAAGTCTGGGTCGCTACTGGGGACGGTGACGCTCTCTCCATCGGCGGCAACCACACCATCCACATGCTACGCCGCAACGTCGGCCTCAAAGTTCTTCTGTTCAACAATCGCATCTACGGCCTCACCAAAGGCCAATACTCCCCTACCTCGGAAATCGGAAAAAAGGCCAAGTCCACTCCGTACGGCTCGCTCGATCGCCCCTTCAACCCCATTTCCCTTGCCATCGGCGCGGAAGCCACTTTTGTCGCCCGCTCCGTCGACGTCTTCCAGGTCCACCTGAAAGACACCCTCAAGCAAGCCGCTGCGCATCGCGGCTCTGCGTTTGTCGAAATTCTGCAGAACTGCAACATCTTCAATGACGGCGCCTGGACCGGCATCACCGAAAAAGACGCGCGCAGCGAACACGTCATTCAACTCGAACACGGCAAGCCGCTGGTCTTCGGCAAAAATCGCGACAAAGGCATCCGCCGCAAATCCGATGGCGACATCGAAGTCGTCCAGCTCGGCAACGGCATCTCTGAATCCGATCTCGTCGTCCACGACGCGCATCACCCGCGTCCTTCTTACGCCTTCCTGCTCTCTCACATGGAGCATCGCGAAGGTTTCCCCACTCCGATCGGCGTCCTCCGTGCCTGGGACGATCTCCCGCGTTACGAAGACGTCATCAATCAGCAGATTCGCGACGTACAAGCCAAGCGCGGCACCGGCGATCTCGCCAAGCTTCTCCGCGGCGGCGATACCTGGCGCGTCGAAGCCCGCTAATTTCGCATCGCATCATCGACATCCGACCGAAGTCTTTTTCGCAATGCGCTTTTGCTCTGCCGGGCGATGCATCACGACTCGCCTGGTTACGTGAATCTTCGATCTTTTTCGCGCGTTCAATTCTACAAACCCGTTACATAACCTTTACCTGCTCGCTCTAACGCGGATTCCCATCCCTGCGTCGAATGGACATACATGTTTGGGGCTGCATTCGCAAAACGATGCTGACCGCGGTCTTCTTCAACCCAGCCGCAAAAGGTGCATAACGCTGGCCACTCCAAACCAAAAAAGGAGAAAGGTAATGAAACGGAATTATTTCCGCATGTTCGTGGTGTCTCTCTTTGTTGCTTCGTTCGGAGTCGCTGCGCAAGCAGGCGAACCCGATCGGCTCGTGGTAAATATTCCTTACGATTTCGTCGTCAGCGGCAAGACTCTTCCCGCCGGCGCTTATCATGTCTCGCGGCTCAGCGATAACGACCTGCACCAACTTGCCATCAGTAGCGTAGACACCGGCTCCACAGTTTTTACTCTCTCTAGCGATGTCCAATCCGTGTCCAGCAATCAGCCTAAAGTCACGTTGCAAGGTTCCGGCGAACAACGCTTCCTGTCCAAGATACGGACTGCCGATCACATCTTTACCATCCCGGTCTCCAAGTCCGCACTCGCAGAAGCCGCCGCAGAATCCGGTCGCGGCTCCTATGTAAGCGGCACTTCCGAATCCAGCAAGCACTAATTTCACATCGCTTCGCCACAAAAAGTCGGCCTCCAGGAATATCTTGGAGGCCGATTCTGCCTTGCGCTCGCTTCGCCGTGGTTAGGCCGTTTGTGCCACGGCCGCTGAGGCAATCGCCGGGTCGCTAACGCTCGGCCGCCCGGTCTCGACGTGTCCCGCCAGCTGCCGCGCAAAGCCTGCCTCGCTCGCCGCCTTCACCGTCAAGTCGTACCACCCAAATGATTTGTGCAGCTGGGCATACACCGTCGCAGTGTGGCCCGGATGCACTTCGCGTTCCTCCGTCTTGCCAGTATACGCATCGAAGATGTTCACCTTCTCCGCGTCTCGGCCATCGTTTCGAATCGCTAGCTCGATTCCCTCTGCGTTCTTCTCGTAGCTCGCCTTCACCGTCAGGTTTGCACGATCGCCCGCGAATCCTCCCGTGAACGTTCGCAAAAATCCGTTCGGCCCGTACACGGCAAAGTCATACGTCGCCGCGCCGCCTCCCATCATATCCGACGTCCGGTGTCCAGCCGCGACCGTGTACGTCTTCGGCGCGCTTCCATCTTCAAACCGCACGTGAAACGCGGCGCCTGCCTTCCCGCTGTTGCCGAAGTTTAGTTGGACGCCTCCGCCGGTGACCACCCCGTCCACGTGGAGTTCGTACGGTAGCGCTCGTGCCGGCCGAGTTCCCGGCTCCTGTTCCGGCATCACTTGATTGGTCGGCACGGGCGGAACGTAATCCGGATACCGGTTGGTGTTCGGCGGTTCATAAGCTGCCGTGCTCGGCAGCGCAACGACCGCTGCATTCGGCGATGCAAAATCAAAAACCGACGCGAGATCACCAGCCACCGTCCGTCTCCACTGCGTAATGTTCGGCTCAGCTACGCCAAATCGCTGCTCCACGAAGCGAATTAGCGATGTGTGGTCGAACACTTCGGAATTCACAAAGCCGCCCTTGCTCCACGGTGAAATCACGATCATGGGCACGCGCACACCTAGGCCATAAGGCCCCGGCGTGAATTCCGGCACAGGATAGGTCGGGCTGCCCGCAAAAATCTCGTTCGTTGTTCCCACGGTTGAAATTCCTTCCGTACGCGACCGCGGCGGTGTCGGCGGCACGATGTGGTCAAAGAATCCATCGTTCTCATCGAACATGTAGAACAACACCGTCTTGCTCCACACTGCCGGATTCGCTGTCAGCGCGTCTAGCACCTGCGACACATACCACGCACCGTACCCTGGCGGCCAGTTTCCGTGTTCCGTGTACGCTTCAGGAGCAACGATCCATGACACCTGTGGCAACTGGCCCGACAAAACATCTTGCCGGAAAATGTCAAACAGCGTCCCGCTCTTCGCGATGTTCGTGCCGGTCTTCGCTTTATCCGCCAGTGGCGTCCCGGGAAGTGCGTTCTGATATTGGTGCAAGTATAGCAGCGCATTGTCGCCGTAATTTCCAATGTAAGGCGCGTCGCCAGTCCAGCCCCAAAAATGTGCGGCATCCAATCCTTCCCCGATGTCCTGATACACCTTCCAGGAAATTCCGGCCTTCTCCAATTTTTCCGGATAGCTGGACCAGTCGTAGCCCGCCTCCGCGTTGTTGATGACCGGCCCGCCGCCATTCCCATCATTTCCTACCCAACCGGTCCACATGTGATACCGGTTCGGGTCGGTCGCCCCCAGCAGCGAGCAGAAATACGCGTCGCATACCGTGAACGCGTCCGCCAGCGAATAGTGATACGGAATATCCTTTCGCGTCAGGTAGGTCATTGACGTGGTCCCCTTGTTCGGTATCCACTGGTCATAGGCTCCGCCATTCCAGGCATTGTGCGTGTCATTCCAGTCGTGAATTACATCCTCAATGAAGATTAGCCCGAGGTTCGGCTGGTCCGGGCGGAACGGCAGTACATATCCGTCAGGATTGCTCGCGTCCGGCTGATGCCACACACTCTTTCCCGAAGGCAGCTTGACCGCCCGCGGATCTCCAAATCCACGCACTCCTCGCAGCGCTCCAAAATAGTGATCAAAGGAGCGGTTCTCCTGCATCATGAAAACCACGTGCTCGACATCGTTGATCGATCCCGTTCGGTTGTTCGCCGGAATCGCCAGGGCGCGGCTGATGCTCGCTGGGAAAGCGGCCGAGGCAACTGCCGTGGACATCAGTTTCAAAAACTCGCGACGATCTGTGCTCATGCGGATTCACGCCTCTCCCGATTGCCATGCTGGCGATCGCGAGCTGCAGGTTAGTCCCACGGTGTTGCTCTTCCGTGACGATTCAGTTTTTATTCTGCGATTTGCTTGCCCGAGGGTCCCCGCTTGTGACCGCCGTGTATCTAGGCCGTGCAAGACACACCCTGGCGTTTTCTGATATTTTGTCGCAACGGCTGGGCTTGGTTTCATGCGAAAAACTGAGCGCTGGTCACTTACTGGCGGAAGGATCATTCATGAACAAAACCTTCAATCTCATCATCATGGTTCTCATGTTCGCGCTCGCCGCCCGACAGGTCTACGTCATCTCTCAAGTAGGCGCCAACGCCAGCAACGTCATCTTTCTTCTGCTTTTCCTGGCCTTCGCCGTCCGTCGTCTCTTGATCCACAATAAGCTCAGCAAATAAGCGATCTCCATGCGCTCCATCCCCACCGAACTCGCCGGCATTCCCGTCTGGCTTCTTCTCTTCGTTGCTGCCGGCTTCCTCCTGTTCCTTTTCAAAATCGCCGGCAGCCCCAACGATCGTGAGGAGCTTTCTAAACTCCGCCTCTTCTTCCTCATCGCCACAATTCTTTTCGCCCTGGCCGGCATCGCCGACTTCGTCCTCTGGGCCTCTCCTTCGTCATAGCCTGCTCCTCGCAATGTTCCTTGGCCGCACTTGCGGTATCATCCGAAAGCAATGTCCCAGGTCTTAGAAGGTTCCCAGGTCTCGCACTACCGGATTTTGCGCCATCTCAGTTCCGGCGGCATGGGCGACGTTTACGTCGCCGAAGACCAACAGCTACGCCGTAAAGTCGCCATTAAATTCATTCGCGCCGCGGACGCAGCCGACGTGCCTACGCGCCGTCGCTTCGAACGCGAAGCGCAAGCCGCTTCCGCTCTCAACCATCCGAACATCTGCACCATCTTCGAAATCGACGAGCACGGTGGCCACCCATTCCTCGTTATGGAACTTCTCGAAGGCGCCGACCTTCGCCCATACTGCCGCCCCGGTGGAATGGAAATCTCTCAGCTCCTCAAATGGAGCATCCAGGTCGTCGACGCCCTCGCCGCCGCTCACGCCCAAGGCATCATTCATCGCGACATCAAGCCCGCCAACATCTTTATCACCTCGCGTGGCGACTCCAAAATTCTCGATTTCGGCCTCGCCAAGCGCCACGATCCTTCGTCCGATACTACAATCGCCAACACAACTCTGACCGATACCGCCGTTGAACTCTCCAAGTCCGGCGCGGTCATGGGCACCGCCGCCTACATGTCACCCGAACAAGTCCGCGGCGAGCCACTCGATGCTCGCTCCGACCTTTTCTCTTTTGGCGCGGTGCTCTACGAAATGGCTACCGGCAGACGCGCCTTCGACGGCGCTACACAAACCGCCATTTTCAGTTCTATCCTGACCGCCGAACCTATACCCCCTTCCGACCTTCGCCCCAGCCTCCCGCACGACCTCAGACGCATCCTCGACAAAGTTCTCGCCAAAGATCGCGACCTGCGTTACCAGAGCGCCGCGGAAATCAAATCCGATCTCATCCGCCTCCAACGCGACGTCGAATCCGGCATTGCCAAAGTGGCTGAACGCAACACAACCCAACGTCGCCGCTTGCGCCTGGCCATCGCAACACTCGCCGCGCTCTTTCTTATCGCTGCCGCTGTGGCTTCCGGATTTTTCCTTCGCAAACGCGCCACGCCGTCCGTTTCCGGTTTGTCGCATCAAACCACTGTCGCCGTTCTTCCTTTTCAAAACTCCGCCCATGATGCCAAATTCGACTACCTCGCCACGGCCCTGCCCGACGAAGCTGTCACCACGCTCAGCTACGCGCCAACTCTCAGCGTCCGCCCTTTCAGCATGTCACAGCGCTTCTCGGGCCCCAACTCCGATCCCCAGGCAGCCGCTCATCAGCTTGGCGTCGCGCATATCGTCACCGGCCATTTCCTCTCTCACGACGATCGTCTTCGCGTCACTCTCGAAGCCATGGATGTCGCCAAACAAGAAGTCATCTGGCGCACTTCGCTCGAAGTCCCCTCTGTGGACGTTCTGAAACTTCACGACGACATCAGTACCAGTCTCGAAAAAGGTTTGCTACCTTCGCTGGGAATCGCAGCCGGTGAACTCTCTGCCACCAAACCCAAAAACCAGCAAGCCTATGACCTCTATCTCCGCAGCCAGGATCCCGTCTACGACATTGAACACAACAAACAGGCCATCGCTTTGCTGGAAAAATCCGTTGCACTCGATCCCGGCTACGCTCCCGCCTGGGTTGCCCTCGGCTCCCGTTACTACACCGAAGCCGACGCGGTCGTAGGCGGCAATGCCGTACTCCAGAAATGCATCGCCGCTCTCGAACGCGCACGTCAGCTTGATCCCAATCTGCTCAGCGCCGCCACGTGGCCCATCGGCCTCGGCAGCCGCGTTAATGGCGGTCTCGAATCGAGCTTTGCCCAGCTTCAGGAACTGGCTCGCAGGCGCCCGCGTCGCGCAGAGCTTCACCTACTCCATTCTCAGCTTCTCCGCACGATCGGCGCGCTCGACCGTGCCGCGGAAGAATGCGAAATCTCCCACCGCCTCGACCCCGATTTGGTCGCTGACTGCGCTGTTCCCTACATCTATCTGAACGATCTCCCCAAGGCGCACGTCGAGCTCGACCGCGCTCCCGGCGAATTCAGCTCATTTTTGTCAGGACATGTTCTTCTGCGTGAAGGAAAAGTCGAAGAAGCGCTACCGAAGCTCAAAATTCTTCCCGCTGGAAGCAACTATGAAGTCGTCCGCACTTGCTGGCCAAACGCATCCACGCCGGCCTGCGACCGCAGCATCGCGCATTCCCTATCCGAGTTTCTCCAACTTCCAGATCCCGATGCCTGGTATTTCGGCGCCGCCCTCTTCGCGTGGCTCGACAAAAAAGATGCCGCCCTACGGCTTCTCGAGGCCGACGCCAAACGCAACTTCTGCGTCTATCCCGCTGTAGACAACGACCACATGTTCGACAAAATCCGCAACTCGGCAGAATTTCAAGCCGCCCGGCAATCCGCCGTTGCCTGCCGGCAGCGCTACTCCCACTACGCCAACCTTAAATTCGACTAACCGGTCCTTTTACGACACTTAGGAGGCGAAAGGCTTTCGCCCCACATAACCGCTGCGCCAAAAAAAGGGGCTTCAGCCCCTGAGAAATCTGGTTCTGGCGGGCACTCACGCGATCCTCTTTCATCCCATCCCCGGAATCTCTGTCAACCTCCGGTAAATCCTCAGCCCCAAACTCTCTCCCACCCGCACCATCTCATCCGCCCCCGCCGAAGTCCCTCCCACCCGCAGCACAGCATCACACTTCTCCAACAACCGCACCGCCACTGGATGAAACACTTCGTTGAAAGCCCCGTCCCCAATCTTGCGCGTCCCAGCTAGCGCCGCCAGTGGCAGCGCCAGCCACTCCCCCAGCACAGGAATGTGCCCCGCCCGAAAAATCGGCAACGCATTGGACTCCATCAACTCCACATTCTTCCCAATCAATTCGGGATCATCATTCGTCCCCGACCGATACGGCCCCGCAATCAATATCATCAAAGGCTTACCCACGTTTGGTTCCACAGTTCCTCTCATAAAGTGCTCGTCGCCCTTCCCATCCGATAATCGTGCCTTCACTTCGACTTATCCACTTCTACCGCCCCGCCCTTCATCACCCACTTCACCTTCTCGATCGCCACCCCAATATCCGCTGTAGGATCCCCCTCCACCGCCACCAAATCCGCAAAGTACCCCGGCGCCACCGCTCCCAATTCCGCGCCCTTCCCCAGCAAATCCGCCCCATTCACAGTCGCCGCCCTCAAGGCCTCCTCCGGCGTCATTCCCGCCTTCACAAACCATCCCAGCTCCCGCGTGTTCTGCCCGAACATGCTGTACACCGCGTCCGACCCCATCGCAAACTTCACGCCCGCTTTAAATGCCCTGCGCGCCGTCTCCAGGTTCCGCGCAATAAACGCCTGCGACCGCGGTTCAAAACCCGGTGCGTACCCGATCTTGCTTCCGTTCTCCACGTAGTACCGGTTGTGGTCAATCGTTGGCACATAATACGTTCCACGCCTGGCCATCTCCGCAATGGTCGCGTCGTCCATGTCTGTCGCGTGCTCCAGCGAATCCGTTCCCGCTCGCACCGCATAGCGCGCCCCATCTGGCCCATAGGAATGAACCGCAATCTTCTTCCCAAACTGATGCGCCGCGTCCACTGCCGCTTTGATCTCGTCGTAACTGTAGGTCTGAAATCCGCTCGTGTCGTCGTCCGTCCCCGTCGAAGCAAACATCTTGATCACGTCCGCTCCCGCCGCTACTTGCTGCCGCACCACGCGCAGCACTTCCGGCACGCCATCCGCAATTCCTCCCGCCGGATTCGCCCCCGGCGCCGAATTCGTGCCCCTGTACGCCGTGCTCGTCACCGACAACCCGTACCCGCACACAAACATCCGCGGCCCCACCATCTCACCGCGATTGATCAGGTCCCGCATCGCAATGTCCATGTACTGGTCCGAACCCAGATCCCGCACCGTCGTTACGCCAGCTTCCAGTGTCCGCATCGCGCCCTTGCGCGCCACAAACACTTCCACCGCTGAGGAATTGCTGGCCACCTGCTTCAGCATCGGTACGCCTGGCGTCTCGTCCGTGTACAGCGTCATGTGCGTATGCACATCAATCAGTCCCGGTAACCCGTAATATTTCGTCAGATCCAGCACCTCCGCCCCCGCCGGTATCCGCTTCGCATCCGTAGTCACTTCCCGTACCCGCTCGCCATCCACAATCACAATCGCATTCGTCCACACCTTCCCTTTCCCATCCCACAGCTTTAGAAACTTCACCGCCTTCAGGCTGTTCTTCTCAGACACTCTTTCCTGTCCAAGTACGCACCCGCAGGTCAAAGCCAGCCCACACACTACTGCCGCGATAATTCGCATGTTCATCCGTCCACTCCCTAAGCCTTGCACGGCTCCATTGGCGAGCAAGTGTTCTAACCGACTACGGCTCCCATTGTCACGCAAATTGCCTTCATCACCGCCCTTCCGGTAGTGAGTCTGCTGATTCTTTTGCATGCTGACACAGAGCAATTCGGGTCGCAGGATCGGCTCCGTCGACAGAACTGCCCTGACCGGGCTTGCTTGACTGCCATTCGGTGTTAGACTGGCGGCACTTGAGGCGAACGTTGGTGGAAAGAGCTGTCCATACCTCTCGGTTTGCACGCTTTGGGATCTTCGAAGTTGACCTGCAAACCGGAGGTTGCGCAAGGGCGGCCTAAAGCTAAAACTCGCGGGCCAGCCGTTTCAAGTTCTCGCCATCTTGCTGGAGCGCCCAGGCGACGTGGTGACCCGGGACGAATTGCAGAAGTGGCTTTGGCCGGACACCTTTGTCGGTGTTGATCACAACCTGAACACCGCCATAAACAAGATTCGTGAGGTGCTGGGCGATTCTGCTGAGAGCCCCCGCTTTGTCGAAACTTTAGCTCGCCGTGGCTATCGTTTCGTGGCCGTCGATGTAGGGGCGGGCCTGCGCTCCGCACGGCAAGGGGCCCACAAGCAGTACCCGTACAGCTACGGCCGCAGACTGCTGGCGTGCAAACGGTTCGCGAACACTTGCTAAAAAGGTCCTGGGTCCTGGGCCTAAGTGGTGCAGCTATCATCGTGGTCGCCGTCTTTTCTTACTGGCTAGTGCCGCCAGTGATGCCACCTAGGGTCTTAGGTTACACACGCCTCACAAACGACGGCCGCTCCAAGAGTTTCCGCATTGATGCATTTCCCATTATCGTCACCGACGGTCTGCGGCTCTATTTTGCCGAGGCGGCAAATAGCGGTATGCGGTCCACGCTCAATGAGGCGTCCGCCTCCGGCGGAGAGACATTCTCTGTGCTCACGCCCTTGGGACAGAACGTTGAAGTGGGCGCGCTGCAAATCGGTCTGAACTCTTGCTCCAGACTTTTACGGCGGGGGAATCGGAAATGCCGATCGGGTCGTTTCCTTCAGCTTTTCTGATAACATCCGGTCATGCCCTTTCTACCAACTCAAATTGGCGGCATCCCCGTCTGGGGCGTCCTCTTGGCCATTGCCGGAATCATGATCTTTTTCCTAAGGATGTCCGGCGGCTCGACCGACCAGGACCGCTACCCCACCGCCAGGCTCTTTCTCTACATCGCCGCAATCTTTATCGCGGTCGTAGGCTTCGCCGACCTGGTCCGCTGGGCCAACCTCTGGTAACCTCCCGTTCCGGACCGCCAGGTTTGGACTGTTCGGTGTTCGGATTTCGCTTTCCTCTTTTCCCTTTACCCTTTCCACCCTCCAGGCCCGTCTGATTGGCGCTGCCGCGCTCGCCCGTGTGGCAAATCACGGACCGTGGCTCCTTAGCCCATTCCGCTTCGATCTCCTATCCTGAACAGGCGCCGCTAAGTCTCATAGAATCATCACTTACAGAAATCCACGTAAGCACCTCAGTACACTAGACTTTGACCCCTTTTAGAATCCGCCCGTAAACGCATTAGAATCAGCACGTAGCGACAAACACCGATTGGGGGCACCGTATGCCAACAAATCGGTGTGCGTTCCTCTCGCCCAGTCGCCATGTCGAGCGGATGCAGAAACCGATGTCGGCCAACCATCTGCCATTTCCTCTTCTATCGTACCGGATTGGTGACAAACCGCCCTTTCCGTCACTCACCAGTGACGAACGCGAGCGTCCCCTTTTGGTGCGTCGGCCGATCCTATGGATTTCGGGAAAGAATTTTCCGTTTGGTAGATTTCTTTCCTCGCAGTCTTCAGGAGAACTCATGACAATTCACCGAAATGTCCCGGATGCGCCTCGCATTTCGCTCTTTTTGACGCGGAAGACTCTTGCTCTTCCCTCTCTGCAAGCTCTTCCGTTCGGCATTACAATTGCCTTTTGGCCTCTCGAGGTTTTCAAACTTGAACGCCCCGGCCCCGGTTACCCAGCCTTACCGGAACCGCTTTTGGTTCCGCGCTCCGCTGCTACTACTCGTTCCAGCGGTACTATTGGTTACTCTCTTTACGGTCCGCCACTCGCATCGCGCGACGGCAGTTCCGAACGCCGCGATTTCTTCGCTGCAAACTAACTGGCAAACCGCTTTCGACCTTTCCGCCTCCGCCTCTCCCGAATCGCGCCGCGCCGTTTTCCCGTACTCCGTCATCCCCGGCGGGGTTCGCGACGCCAGTGAACTGCGCTCCGCTGCAGCCAAGGATGTCGTCGTCGCTGAGCACTATTCCGACTTCCGTATCGCCCGCGCGCATACCATTCGTCTCGATCATCCCACTGCAATGTTCGTTTCCTATCGCATGAACAACCATGTCTACTGGACGCGAAATCGCATGACCATTCCCGCCGGCGAAACGCTGCTTTCCGATGGCGAAAGCTATGCCCGTGTTCGCTGCGGCAATCGCCTCTCGCCTATCGCGGCTTTGCCGGTCTCAATCGCCGAACCGCCCGCGGAAAAGCTGGAAACTCCCAAATTTATCCCACCGCTGCTCGCTAACCTCATGCCAAGTGAGGAATTCGGCGGCTTCCTGCTGCCCAACACTTTGTCGGGGCCGCCCGCGCCTTCGCCAGACGGGCCCATCGCATCCGGCGCTCCCCCAGTCGGGTTTCCGCCGATTCTCCCGCCCGGTGTGATTCCCCCGAGCGGCACCATCGTTACACCGCCGCCACCGGTAGCTACTCCCGAACCCGGAGCTTTCACTTTGCTCCTTTGCAGCGCATTTCTTTTCGGCGCCCTCTGGATTTTCGTCCGGAAATAAACTTTTGATCGCAAATAATTCTTCAACCCTCCTTTTTCCTGTCCGGAAAATCGGCGATGAGTTCAACTTCCTCGCGAACCATTTCTGAATTTCCTGAAAATCACAGATTCCTAAGCAACAAGTTGCGGTTCGCTGCGTCTATTGAGGCAACGGAGAATCCATCACATGCACCGTTTCCTCGCTGCTTCCCTGCTGCTGTTGTGTCCTATCGCCCAAGCGCAGAATTCCGCAACATTTCGCGCCGATCCCGCGCACACCGGCGTTTACGCTGCGCCAGGCACAGCTGCATTGCACAAGGTGAAATGGCAGTTCCACACCAGGGCGCAAGTCTTGTCGTCGCCGGCCGTCGCTGGGAACACCGTTTATTTCGGCAGCAATGATCACCGTTTGTATGCTGTGGATTTGCAGACAGGCGCGAAGAAATGGGAGTTCAAAACAGATGGGCGAGTCGCATCCAGTCCAGCGGTCGCGAATGGCCTCGTCTATTTCCTGAGCTACGACAGCAACTTCTACGCGGTTGATGCGGCGACTGGAACGCTCAAGTGGAAATTCAAAACTGCAGGCGAACGGCGCTTTATCGCCAAACATCTACACGGCGTTGAACCTGCTTCCGAACCGGTTCCCGATCCGTTCGACTTTTATCTCTCCTCAGCAGTTGTCGCCAACGGTGCGGTTTATTTCGGTTCCGGTGATTCCAATATCTACGCGCTGGAGGCCGCGACTGGCTCGCTGAAATGGAAGTTCAAGACCGGAGACGTGGTTCACGCTTCACCGGCATTCGCCGAGGGCACGATCTTCATCGGGAGTTGGGACACGTATTTGTACGCGCTGGACGGAGAGAGCGGCAAGGAAAAGTGGCGGTTCAAAACCGGCGAAGACCACGAGATCTACAATCAGACCGGACTGCAGGCATCGCCAGCGGTCGCGGACGGAGTAGTTTATTTTGGCTGCAGGGATTCCAAGTTTTATGCCGTCGACAAAAATTCCGGAAAGCAGCTTTGGGCTTACAGCAACAAAGGTTCGTGGGTGATCAACTCGGCTGCAATCAAGGATGGAAAAGTGTATTTCGCTACGTCGGACACGGGTCTGCTTCGCGCGCTCGATGCAAAAACCGGCGCCGAACTTTTCACGCTGGAATTCAACCACTGGCCGATGTTTTCTTCGCCCGCCATCGCGGGGAACATGATGTATCTGGGCTCGCATCAGGGCCGTTTGCTGGCCATCGATCTCACCACGCAAAAAGCGGCCTGGCATTACGAAACTGAAACGGCCAAGAAGAACGGCCCCGCGCTGACCACTGACAAGGGGGCTCCAAATTACGAAGCAGCTTTCGCCGACAATTTTTACGACGACATTGTCGTCGGCCTGCAGAAGATGCTTTCCGTCGGCGCAGTGCTTTCCTCGCCAGCGGTCGCCGGAGACACGGTTCTTTTCGGCTCGACCGACGGCAATCTCTACGCCATCCAGTAGTTCGATGCGGTAAGCGTTTCCGATTTTTCCCGATTGACTCGTATGCGGCTTCGCCTGCATACCTTCTTGCGACGGAAGGTTTTTCGTTTTCAGCATTGTTGGGCGACGCGCGCACGCTGATTTTCTCGCTGGGAGTGTTGGCGGGAAGCGCGCCGATCGGCATCATCGGCTACCTGGCGCTGTTCGCGTTCTTCACGCGCCTGCTGCGAAATTTCACCTCCACGCTTCGGCTGATTAACCGCTCTGGCAGGCGCATTGGTTCCAAACCGGCCAGGAAACCACTGCCTTCCGCGTAGCGGCTGGAAAACTGTCAGCTCGTTTGGCGCTGCTAGTAGCGGTCCTGCATCTCCCAACGCATAACTTCGTCTTCCACGGAAAATCGCGTCTCAGGATCTTCTGCATAGCGCGTGTCCAGCGCAAACGCGTGCGCCTTGAGGGGAACCAAAAAATAGGAGCGCGCCTGCAGGAATCCTGTAACAAACAGTTCCGCGAATCGTTCTTCGCCCATTAGATTCACCTGAGCTACGTGCACCAGACCGTGAAAAAGATCTCGCTGAGTGATTTTCTGGTTGAACACCACCACGTCCAGAAATGTGACTGCGACTTTGTGGGCAATGTCCGGCAGGTTATGGATGCCTTTGGCGCGCGCCTCCTCGTAGAACCAGGGATTGTCGACGCGCCGGTCTTTGAGCTCCACGATACGAACCCGATCGAGCAGCGATTCCGAGTAGAACCCTTGGAGCTTGCTCCTCCATTGCGAATTCAGTGGTACACCGATCGAATAGTAGTGGTCCCTTTGCACTTGCAGATAAAGAGAAACCTTGGCAATGGCGTCTAGGACTTGCGGATCACTACGGCGAGAGAACAACCGCGGCGAGCCTTTCACAAAATGGCCCCCCGGCGAGTCTACACCCGCCGGCCAAAAGGGATCCCCCTCGGTCGCGGCGGTATGCTGGCCTTTGTCGTATCGCGCGGTTTGCCTGGGGAACCGCTTTTTCGCTGCTTCTGAGGTTCCTGCCTCCGTGATGGCTCCCAACTGCTTCAAAATCTCCGAAAGACGAGTTTCACCCTTTTTGATCGACACGTGCTCCCTTTCCCGGTGGACAGCGCAATGGCTATCTTGCTTTGAGGTCGATGGAATACTTTAACATTGTTAAAACTACGTTGTCAAGCTATTAAA
>Ga0207641_10000422_pt1 | contig 49394 bp, 49 predicted proteins | sample KBSSwiS62_FD_184306 | JGI IMG/M metagenome (GOLD analysis project Ga0207641, IMG submission 184306) | Switchgrass rhizosphere microbial communities from Kellogg Biological Station, Michigan, USA - KBS Switchgrass S6-2 (SPAdes) (version 2) | ecosystem: Host-associated > Plants > Roots >... | reverse complement strand
TTATATTTTCATGCAGCAGTAAAAACAGTTCTGGTGTCGGTGGAGTTACACCACCACCTCCTCCCCAGGTAACATATGAATGGGTTTTTGAAAACACTGCTTCATGGACAGAAGAATTTAATACTGACGGCGCCCCTGATGCAAGCAAATGGAGTTATGATATTGGCGGAAACGGCTGGGGCAATAATGAATTCCAATATTATACAGACGGGCTTAATGCATTAGTAAATAGTGGAGTGCTGACGATCACTGCCAAAAAAGAACCATTCTCAGGTGCGGCCTATACATCGGCAAGGATGGTTACAAAAAATAAAGCAGACTGGTTATACGGACGATTTGAAATAAAAGCAAAACTTCCAAAAGGAAGAGGAACATGGCCGGCAATATGGATGTTGCCAACAGAAAGTGTTTATGGTGTTTGGCCAAAAAGTGGTGAGATAGATATTATGGAACATGTTGGCTATGATCTGAACAATGTTCATTTTACATTACATGCCAATGCTTTTTATGGAGGAAATGGCAAAGGCGGGTCAAAAATTATTTCCGGGGCAACAGATGATTTTCATATTTACCGACTCGATTGGACACCTTATGGCATAAGGGGTTATTTTGACAATGAAAAAGTCTTTGAATATATAAACCCAAATTCTGGTTATGCATTGTGGCCATATGATAAAAAATTTCATATGCTGCTTAATATAGCTGTTGGTGGTACATGGGGCGGAGCCCAAGGAGTTGATGATACCATCTTTCCCGCTACAATGCAAATAGATTATGTTCGGTTTTATCCTTTTACAAGGTAGAATTACTTCGGAATTTTTCTCATTAACTTTTAATCAACAAAGAGAAAAGTTAAACGGTGCGATACTACTTAGACAGGCATTATCGTTGTTGTATATTGTATCTAAAACCTACCCGTTATGAAAAAAAATTTACTCACAGGCTTTATTGCCATTTTCATTCTTTTCTTGTTTTCCTGTAGCAATAAGTATTACACAGCAAGTAATTTTGAAGAAAAAACAGAGAACCACAAAGTAGTGGCTATTCTTCCTGCTGAAGTAACCTTTACAGGTAAACAACCCAAGAACTTATCACCTGACGATATTGCAAAAGCAGAGGAAAGAGAAAGCATCGATTTTCAATATGCATTAATGAACAGCATTTTGAATCATGCAAATACAAAGAAATATATTACTACTGTAAATTTCCAGGATGTAAACACAACTCTCAAAATACTTGAGAAAAACAGTATTTCTGTTCGTGATAGCTGGAATAAAGATGATAATGAATTAGCAAAACTATTAGGAGTTAATTCAGTTATCAGGATGAATATTCGTAAACAACGTTACATGAGTGATGAAGCTTCTTATGGAGTTGGTGTGGCAAAACAAATTGTTTATAAAACAGGCATTGGTTCAAAAGTGCCAGTTCCGAGTTCAGTTGGCAAAACTTATGATATTTATGCTTCCTGTAATTTACTTAGTGATAACCAAACTTTATGGAATGACAATTATAAAAGGTCTACTGATTACGACACTGCTCCTAACGTTATTGTTGAATGGATAACCAATGATTTTGGAGAAAATTTTCCGTATAAAGAAAAAAGAAAAAAAAGATAATTTAAAAGCCCCGATGAACGGGGCTTTTATTCTTATAACAATCCTTTCTGTACTAAATATTCTGCTATTTGAACTGCATTTGTTGCAGCTCCTTTTCTAAGATTATCTGAAACCACCCACATGTTCAAAGTCTTTGGTTGTGTTTCATCTCTTCTCAATCTTCCCACAAACACTTCATCTTTTTCATGAGCGTCCATCGGCATAGGATATTGTTGTGTTGAAGGATCATCTACTAACACAACTCCCGGCGCAGATTGTAACAATGTTTTTATTTCATTAAGATCAAAGTCTTTTTCAAATTCTACATTCACTGCTTCGCTATGTCCGCCCATCACGGGAATACGTACTGTGGTTGCCGTCACACGAATTGAATCATCCCGCATTATCTTTTTTGTTTCATTCACCATTTTCATTTCTTCTTTTGTGTACCCGTTATCAAGGAACACATCTATCTGCGGAATTACATTCAGGTCAATTCGGTATTTATAGGCCATTTCGTATTCACCATTTAATCCTTTTACTGCCTTATCTCTTTCACCCATCATTTGATCAACCGCTTTTTTGCCGGTTCCGGTTACACTTTGATAAGTGCTTACAACAATACGGTTAGCCTTATATTTTTTATGTAAGGGATTTAATGCGACAACCATTTGAATAGTTGAACAATTAGGGTTTGCAATTATCTTATCATTCTTTGTCAGGATATCAGCATTGATCTCCGGAACTATTAATGGTTTTGTAGGGTCCATTCTCCATGCACTTGAATTATCAATAACAGTAATGCCTGCCTCGGCAAATTTTGGCGCCCATTCCAATGAAGTGCTTCCGCCTGCTGAAAAAATAGCAACAGCCGGTTTGGCAGCAATACCATCTGTCATGCTCACCACTTTATATTTCTTTCCTTTAAACTCCACTTCTTTACCAACACTTCTTTCTGATGCAACTGGAATTAATTCAGTCACCGGAAAATTTCTTTCTGCAAGAACTTGTAACATTTTAGTGCCAACCAATCCTGTGGCCCCGACTACTGCAACTTTCATTTTACTGACTTTTGGTTTTATTAATTAAAAAATAAAGCCTTCCGTTTGGAAGGCTTTAAGCTTTTATATGATCACATACATAACGCTGTAAACCTTCCTTCAGGAATGTTTCTTTGTGCGTTTTGTATGTTTACTATTTGTCATACTGAGCCGCAAAGATAGGTTTGAAAACTTTTCACCCCAAATCTTAAATGAATTTAATTATGCTACTAACGTTTATTTGAGAGGGATTTATTAAATTGATAAATGCTTTTGAGAAAGCCATTACTTATCCTGCTATTTCTTCCACTTTTTTCATTGGCACAGAATCGATACGATGTTGTGATCGATGAAATAATGGCTGATCAAACACCACAAATAAGTCTACCATCAAACGAATGGCTCGAATTAAAGAATGTTTCTGCAAACCCGATCAATCTCCAGAACTGGAGGATCGGTGATGCGACTGGTCAAAGCGGACCAATGCCGAATTTTGTTTTACAGCCTGATAGTTTTGTCATTATTTGTACCTCCAGCGCTGTAGCTGCTATGCAAGTTTATGGAAGAGTGATTTCCGTTACCAGTTTTCCATCACTTGATAATGATGGCGACCAACTCTATTTAAAAAGCAATACCGGCTTAACTATCCATGCAATCAGTTACTCTTTATCATGGTATCAAAATGCCGTGAAGAGTGATGGAGGATGGACATTGGAAATGATCGATACGAAAAATCCATGTTCTGGTATTAGTAATTGGAAAGCAAGTACAGATGCAAGAGGTGGAAGCCCAGGAATAAAAAATTCTGTTGATGCCGTCAATATTGACCAATCAGTACCATCGATAAAAAATACTTATGCGATCGATAATCTGAATATCGTTATTGTATTTGATGAACCAGTTGATAGTTTGAAAGGAGCTACTGCTGCAAATTATTCAATTGATGGTGGCTTGAGCATTCAATCTGCCACTTCAATTTCTCCGCTATTTGATAAAGTCCAATTGAGACTGACAACTGCGATGCAGGCAAATACTATTTATAATATCAAAGTAAATAATGTAACTGATTGTAAGAACAATTCCATTGGCTCAAAAAACAAAGCAAAGATCGGTTTACCGGTTGATGCGGCAGTAATGGAAATGGTGATCAATGAAATTTTATTTAATCCTAAAAGCGGCGCAAGTGATTATATAGAGTTTTATAACCGCAGTAATAAGATCCTGGATGCAAGTAAACTTTATGTTGCAAACAGAAACAGTAGCGGCGTAATTAGTTCAGCAAAACTCATATCAACAATACCATACTATATTTTTCCCGGTGATTATATTGTAGCAACAGAAGATGAGGTTAACCTTCCTTTGAATTATATGGTACAAAACCCCGATGCAGTCTTTGTTGTTTCCCCGATGCCTTCATTTCCGGATGATAAAGGCGATGTGATCCTCCTAAATCTCCAGGGCGCAGTTGTTGATGAAGTAAAATATGTAGATGATTGGCAATTTGCTTTGATCGCTAATCCTGATGGTGTATCATTAGAAAGAATAGATCCAGATGGAGTTTCTCAAGAAGCTACCAACTGGCATTCGGCAGCATCAACAGCAGGATATGGAACGCCAACTTATAAAAACTCGCAGTACAAATTATTAGAAAGTATAAATGCTACGATTGAAGTAACGCCAAAAGTTTTTTCTCCTGATAATGACGGCCGTGATGATATTGCTACTATTCAATACAAAACAACGGAACCCGGGTATGTCGCCAATATTACTATTTATGATGCCAATGGAAGACCGGTTCGTAATCTTATAAAAAATGCAACACTTGGGTTGCAGGGTTATTGGATATGGGACGGGTTGGATGATAAAAAATTAAAGCTGCCTGTAGGCACTTATATTTTATTTACTGAAATTTTTAACCTCAGAGGTAAAAAAGAGATCTTTAAAAATGTCGTAGTGTTGGCACGTCAACTTAATTAACTTTTTTGTTTTACCAAAACAAAAAAGCCTTTGCAAATGCAAAGGCTTTCAATTCTATTTGATCAGTCCCAATGATTTTCCAGGTTGATCTCGAACTTTGTCAGATCTTTAAATTGCTGGATCCGATTATCGATATCTTCTCTTTTTAATTCCTTCAATCGTTGTGTGCCAAATTTCTCCACACAAAAACTTGCCATGGCACTACCGATAATGATCGCCGATTTCATATTTTCAAAACTGGTATCTTTTGTACGGGCAATATGACCAATGAAACCACCTGCAAAAGTATCGCCGGCTCCCGTTGGATCAAACACTACTTCAAGTGGAAGTGCCGGTGCAAAAAATACCTGGTCTTCATAAAACAATAAAGCGCCATGCTCCCCTTTTTTTATAATAAGATATTTGGGTCCCATTTCCATAATGGCTTTCGCAGCACTTACCAATGAATACTGACTACTTAGTTGTCTTGCTTCCGCATCATTCACCAACAGCACATCAATTTTCTTTAAAACTTTTTCAAGATCAGGCATCGCGGTATCCATCCAGAAATTCATGGTATCAAGCACTACCAACTTTGGTTTATTCTTTAATTGGTTTATGACTGAAAGCTGAACAGAAGGAAGCAAATTACCCAGCATTAAAAACTCACAACCCTGGTAACTGTCCGGCACCACTGGTTTGAAACTTCCAAGCACATTCAATTGTGTTTCTAATGTGTCACGGGTATTCATGTCAAGATGATAACGGCCACTCCAGAAAAAAGATTTTTCATTTTCTTTTATCTGTACACCATCCATCATTACGCCCCTTGCTTCAAGCATTTTCAATTCTTCTTTTGGAAAATCGCCGCCCACAACGGAGATCTGTTGTACAGGCCGTGTAAAGTTGGAAGCACTCCATGCTATATAAGTGGCAGCGCCACCCACGATCTTATCACTTTTACCAAAGGGAGTTTCTATTGCATCAAAGGCCATTGAGCCAACTACGATAAGAGACATTCAAATATTATTTTAGATTGACGATTGCGGATTTTAGGTTTTGTCAAACGAGTCATAAAAGTTAAAATCTTACTGAGATGTTTTATCTTATTTGACCATCATGACCTCATTGACTGCTTTCTTTTCCGGCCGCAAACGTACAGGTTTTTATGTTTACATTTTAAACTTACATTTGTTAATAGAACTTATCTTTGATTTATTATGAAAGCAACCAGGAAAAAAGCTTCTAAAAAAGAATTCATTCTGAAAAAAGCGGCCCAGATGTTCCGCGAAAAAGGATTTGCAGCCACCTCAATGCGTGATCTTGCTGAAACAGTTGGCATCGAAGCGGCCAGTTTGTACAATCACATTCGTTCTAAGAATGAAATGCTGGAAAGTATTTGTTTTGATGTAGCCAACCGTTTCACCATTTTTATGGATGAACTGGAATCCGGCAACCAGGGCACTATTAAAAAAATTGAAACGCTTCTTCGTTTTCATATCAAGCAAATGATCGAAACATTTGAGGAGGTGATCGTTTGCGATCGTGAATGGAAACATCTTGACGAGCCTTATCTTTCTAATTTTCATAACCAACGCCGCAGCTATCGCAAACGATTTGCAGCTATCATTGAAGAAGGCATTTCAAAAAATGAGATCAAAAAGATCGATGCTCCTACAGCTGTACTTATAATGCTTCATTCAGTTAATGGCATTGAAAGTTGGCATCGCTCCACCGCCAAGATCAGCGCAAAAGACCTGGAAGACAATATGGTTCTAATAATGGTAGATGGATTGAGAAAATAGAATATGTCCATTCATTTTTATCCGCTCCGAATAAAAAAAATTAATAAGGAAACAGATCAGTGTGTCTCGGTAGAATTTGAGATCCCCGACTCGTTATCGAACTCTTTTCAATTTAAGCAAGGACAAAGCCTCACCATGAGAACAAACTTGTCTGGCGAAGAGGTTAGAAGAACTTATTCACTCTGCAGTTCGCCGCTTGATAAAAGTTGGAAAGTAGCAATAAAAAAAGTAGAAGGTGGTTTGTTCTCGTCCTTTGCAAATGAAAATTTAAAAGAAGGAGATGAGTTGGATGTGATGGAGCCGGTTGGTAAGTTTTATACCGAGCTCAACCCTTCCAATAAAAAAAATTATCTCGCCTTTGCAGCCGGTAGTGGTATCACACCCGTTATTTCAATTATAAAAACAACTTTAAGAGCAGAGCCGCAAGGCACTTTTACTTTAGTATATGGTAATCGCAGTCGCAGTTCGATCATTTTTTTTGAAGAACTGGAAGGATTAAAAAATAAATTCATTGATCGTTTTAGTTTTATAAATATTCTTAGTCGCGAAAGAACGGAAACTCCGATCAACTTTGGCAGGATAGACATTGGAAAGCTTACCGAATTAGAAAAGCTGATCGATTATAAAAAGATGGATGAAATATTTATTTGCGGTCCTGAAGAAATGATCTTTTGTGTAAAAAATTTTTTAGAACAAAAAAATATTTCAGAAAAGAAGATCCATTTTGAACTATTCACTACTTCAGGCCAAAAAAAATCCGAAATCCGAAATCCGAAATCTGAAATTGAATCTGGACCCGTATCTAAAATAACGGTAAAGGTAGATGGCCGAAGTTTTGATTTTGATCTATCATTAAATAGCGATACAACTATTCTTGATGCCGCATTAAAACAAGGAGCCGATCTTCCTTTTGCCTGCAAAGGCGGTATGTGCTGCACCTGTAAAGCAAAATTATTGGAAGGCGAAGTGGAAATGGATGTGCATTGGGGATTAGAACATGAAGAAGTGGAACAAGGTTATATACTTACTTGTCAAAGCCATCCTAAAACTGAAAAAGTGGTGGTTGACTTTGATATAAAATAAAACCCGCATTGTTTGAACAGCACACGAAAAGAACAACCCCCAAAATCCAATGGGGGTCGTTTGCTACTAATCAGGCCCGAAAAAAACACTTATTCATTAAGAAAAATCGGGAGGATTGGTAATATTGGTTTCTCCAGGAAAACTGCTTAGATTATTCTTTCTTATCTCAATCTCCGTTTGAATGGCTTTTATTATCAACTTACATTTTTCATAATCATCTCCCATATTATTATCAGTGATCATTTTTGTATACTCGGAAGTATGCCTGGCTAATAAGTCTATTAGTTGTGAATTATCAAGACTATGCAATTCGTGCATTGAAGGTTAGTTGGTTGATGACTATCTATAACAACAAAAAACGTACGATGTTTGGAACGCGAACTATGAAATTCTACTATTTATGAATTTCTTGACTAAGATTAATGACATTAAAATGACCATGCAACAGAATTGTGTTAGCATGCTTAACCCGTTTTATCCTGACCAATATCATTGACTAACACCCGTTGGTTTTCGTTAGATTTGCTTTCTAATTCTTAAAGCGATGGCAATAATGGATCTCGAAAAAATATTCCTGGGTAAAATCGATCATGAAATAAAAATAGAGCCTAAGGATTGGATGCCGGAAGCTTATCGCAAAACAAACATCCGGCAGGTAAGCCAACATGCGCATAGTGAGATCGTAGGCATGTTGCCTGAGGGTGCATGGATTTCGAGAGCTCCATCATTAAAAAGGAAGGCAATACTTATTGCAAAAGTTCAGGATGAAGCGGGACATGGTTTGTATTTATACAGTGCCTGCGAAACTTTAGGGATCACAAGAGAAGAAACGATCAATGATCTGCACCGCGGTAAAGCAAAATATTCTTCCATTTTTAACTATCCATCAAAAACATGGGCTGATATCGGCGCTATTGGCTGGCTGGTTGATGGCGCAGCGATCATGAACCAGGTAATGCTTACAAGAACTTCTTATGGACCCTATGCAAGAGCAATGGTAAGGATCTGTAAAGAAGAAAGTTTTCATCAACGACAGGGATTTGAAATTCTATTGGTATTAAGCAAAGGAACTGATGAACAAAAAGCAATGTGCCAGGATGCGATCGATCGTTGGTGGTGGCCATCACTCATGATGTTTGGCCCGCATGATAGCGAAAGCACTAACAGTGAACAAAGCATGAAATGGAAAATAAAAAGAAAAACGAATGATGAGCTTCGGCAAAATTTTGTTGATATGTGTGCGGAGCAGGTAAAAATTTTGGGAATGAAAATTCCAGATGATAAACTAAAATGGAATGAAGAAAGAATGCATTATGATTTTGGCGAAATAAACTGGGACGAATTTTGGAATGTAGTGAAAGGAAATGGCCCCTGCAATAGACAAAGATTAGAGGCACGAAGAAAGGCATGGGAAGAGGGAGAATGGGTAAGAGAAGCTGCGGCAGCTTTTGCTGAAAAAAGATCAAAGAGCAATAAGGCTGCTTAATTAATAATTAAAAATTAATAATGAAGAATTTTATCAGGAAGTTTTATTACGGCGATATTCCCGAAGAAAAAGGAGGCGGCAATAGCACCCCTTTAGGGGATGGGGGCAACCAATCCGATTGGCCGCTTTGGGAAGTTTTTATTAGAAGTAAACAAGGACTCGATCATAAACATGTGGGCAGCCTGCATGCAACGGACGCACAAATGGCGATTGAAAATGCAAGAGATGTTTATACAAGAAGAATGGAAGGAGTAAGTATTTGGGTAGTTGAATCAAAATATATTCATGCATCCAATCCTGAAGAAGCGGGAGAATTATTTGAACCTGCTGTAGATAAAATTTATCGTCATCCTACTTTTTATGATCTGCCTGATGAAGTGAATCAAATGTAAAACCCCTGCTCCGTCTCGACGGAGAGTAAGAAAATGAATCAAGCATTAATAGACTATACCTTACATCTTGCTGATAATTCGCTGATTCTTGGTCAACGTAACAGTGAATGGTGTGGCCATGGACCCGTGCTGGAACAAGATATTGCTATCACTAATATTTCACTTGACCTGATCGGGCAAGCAAGAAATTTTTATCAGTATGCCGCAACGTTGATCGGCAATGATGCGACAGAAGATTCATTGGCTTATTTGAGAAAAGAAAAAGAATTTAAAAACTGTTTACTTGTTGAACAACCAAGAGGTGATTGGGCACAAACAATTCTTAGGCAATTTTTCTTTAGTCAATATCAATATTTATTATTTCAACAATTGCTAAATAGCAAGGATGAACAACTGGCGGCTATTGCAGAAAAATCTTTGAAAGAAGTTACTTATCATCTTCGCTGGAGCAGCGAATGGGTAATAAGATTAGGCGATGGAACGGGTGAGAGTCATCAACGTATGATAAAAGCAATTGATGAATTATGGAAATATACGGGTGAATTATTTTCAGCTACGAGTTATGAACTACAAGCTGCGAGTGATGGAAGCGGTGTTGATATTTCAAAGCTAAAAGAGCTATGGATGAATAAAGTGAAGGAAGTTTTTGTTGAAGCTACATTGACTATTCCTGGAAAAACATTAATGCAAACAGGCGGTAAAGAAGGAAAACATTCCGAACATCTTGAAATTATTTTTACTGAACTGCAATACATGCAAAAGGCTTACCCCGGTTGCGATTGGTAACTTAAAATGCACAGTGATATTTTGAAAACTGACTCCTCAAATGCGTTAAAGATCTTTTTATCGATTCTTACAATTGCATTTTGTTTTTTTATACCTCATTATGCTTACCTCACTATTCTTATCTACCCTATAGTTATACTATTTGTCGTTTGGTTGTTTTTAAAATACGTTTCTGGGGAGACCTTTGCAGATATTTTTTTCAGTTTCAAAAGATTTGAAATAAAAGCAATTTGGATCGGTATTGTTGCCGCAATTTTATTATCACTTTTCTTCAGATTTGCATGGGACCCGTTTATCAATAGCATTCTTCCATCAGGCAAAATAGATCTGTCTGATTTTGCAAGCATTCGCAATAGCCCTGTTAATTATGTTATTATCCTAATCGTAGCCCTTCTTGTGGGTGGTTTCTATGAAGAAATTATTTTTCATGGTTTTATATTTACCCGACTTGAAAAAATATTCAAGGGTAAATGGGCTACACCGGCAGCTTTTATCCTGACAACCATCATTTTTGGTCTTTACCATTTTCAGCAAGGCATAAAAGGAATATTGCTGACGGCTATTGCGGGTGCCGTATATCATGGGTTGATACTAAAGTTTAACCGAAATTTGTGGTATGGCGTTTTTGTCCATGCTTTTTTTGACTTCATTGGATTGACACTTATTTATCTTGGAAAACTATCATGACAGTACATCAAATAAATAAACAAACTATTTATTCTTACCTGGAAGAGATCAACGATCCGGAAGTACCTGTATTGTCGATCATTGATCTTGGCATTGTGAGAGATGTTAGGATGAATGATGAAGAATTAGAAGTGATCATTACACCAACGTACACCGGTTGTCCTGCCATGGACATGATCGCTGCTACTATAAAAATTCAATTAGCTACATTAGGTTTTAAAAAAATAAAGATCACACAGGTTCTTTCTCCTGCATGGACAACAGAATGGATGAGTGAAGAAGGGAAAAGAAAATTGAAAGAATACGGAATAGCTCCTCCCAATCCTAAGCAACAGGTTTGCGATCAGAAATTATTTGCCGAAGCTGAAGGAGTACAGTGCCCTCATTGTAATTCTTATCATACACATCGCATCAGCGAATTTGGTTCTACGGCTTGTAAAGCTTTATACCAATGTGATGATTGTAAAGAGCCATTTGATTATTTCAAATGTCATTAGAACTTTCCTTTTTTACAAAAGTCCTCACCCTAAAAGCTGACAGCTTTTGTTAGCCATTAGTTTGTATATTCAATAATTAATTTTCCTGCTCATCTAAAAACCACCAACATGAGAAAGCTGCTTTCAATTATTCTGTTTATTGGAACATGTGTCATCAGCTCTTTTGCACAACCGAAGGCTGACGAACCAACTGTACAAACTCAAAAAATTTATTTCCCTGTTTCGCTTTATGATGATCCCAAAGCTTTTGATAAAGCAATACCGACCGTTGCTGAGAAAGTCATTAGTAATCTTTCAGATAAAGACAAGAAAGAGCATGGGAATTTAGTTGACTATTATATGCTGGCTGGAAACTACCAAAAAGCGATTGACGAAATCGATTCCGTGCAAAAAAAGAAGGACGATTTGATAGACAACGTGGAATTTAAGATCTATTCTATTGCCCGGCTAAAAGAAAAAACGAATGGAGGATCATTTGATAAGATTTTTAAACAGGATTACGAAGACGCCTTTAATAAATTATCATTTAAGAAACGGGTAGCTCTTTCTTTTGACAGTGGCGGTTTGATTTTTTTTAAAAAAGAGTACACTGCGTTAATTGAAAAACTCAAAAAGAATAAAGAAGACAGTCTTAGTATTGATGACGCAAAAGAACTGAGCCACAAATACAGCAATTATACCTATTATAACCAGGTATACACTTTGATTTCTCCGATAATCAGTGATCCGCAATACCGACCAATGTATCCAGCTATCAAAGAAGCAAAATATATGGCCGGTGTAGCTCCTGTAAAAGAAATTGATGAAAAACCAGATCCAACTATTCGATATAAACTATTAATGGAATTAACATCATTTGATGGTAAAGATGAAGCTGTAAAAGAAATAAATGGGCCATTAGGTGAAGTGTCCCGTAAGATCAACCTGCATGTTGCTGCGGGAATTCCTAAGAACAGGATCGATCTTGTGATTATTGTACATGCCAGTGCTTTATATGCGTTTATGAATAATGAAAAATACAAGCGGATGTATGGAGTTGAAAATCCAAATGCACGACTAATTAAAGAACTTCAGGATTTCGGCGCAAAAATTATTGTTTGTGGACAAGCAATGACCTGGTTTCACCTTGAAAGATCAGATATGCTTCCCGGAATAAAACAGGCATTAACAGCACAAACTGTTTTGTCTACTTATGAATTGAAAGGATATAAATTTTATAATGTAGGCTGGTAATCATTTAAAATTATCTGCTTCTCTATACGCTTTAATTAAAGCCATTTCACCTTCTTTTCCGGCAATGGAATTACCATGTTCCATTCCTAAAATTCCTTTGTAGCCTTTCTCGTAAATGTGCTTGAAAATATTTTTATAATTCATTTCGCCGGTACCTGGTTCTTTTCTTCCGGGATTGTCTCCGATCTGGAAATAACCGATCTCATCCCATACCTTATCAATGTTAGCAATAATATTTCCTTCATTACGCTGCATATGGTACATATCATCTAAAAATTTACAGGCGGGACTACCAACAGCCTTGCAGATCATAAAGGCCTGGTCAGTATGACGTAAAAACAGATCGGGATTATCACTTAATGATTCCAACACCATCACCAATCCATGTGGCTCTAAAACTTCTGCGCCTTTTCTTAATGCAGTAATTACATTTGCTGTTTGAATTTCGTGTGGTAAGCTTCTTTCATAATTGCCCGGCACAACCGTCATCCATTTTGCATTGCAACGTTTAGCAACTTCAACCGCTTCTTTACAATCCTTGATCATCCGGTCGGTAAATTCCTGCTTGCCTGTGGTGAGTGACGTTTTCCAATGCCAGTTATCAGAGGTGATAACAAACACACCCATTCGCATATTCAGCTTTGTCAGCAAATCCCCGATCTTTTTTTGTTGATCAATGGGTCTTTCCATCATACCATTATCTTCTATAGCACTGAAGCCCTGGTCATGTGCCCATTTTATCTGGTCAAGAAAATCTTCACCGGCATTATTCTTAAACATGCCATCATGAATGGCATAAGGAAGATTAAATGGCTTGGTTTCTGTTAAAGAAATTTCATTTTTATTTCCTGCAAACGATTGACTCGTTGTTATCACAGCTGCGCTTGATAAAAAACTATTGCGAATAAATTTTCTGCGTTCCATAAACTTTTATCTTGAGAACTTAAATGTAAGACATCCCTTTCATGTTGCGATTGATTTTTCTTTTGTTGTTTCCATTTACCGTTTCAGCCCAACTGAAGAGGTTTGAATTTTCAGAAACCAAAATGGGTTCGTCGTTCAATATAATTTTTTATCATACTGATTCTGCTGAAGCCATGTCGCTGTCAAGAGAATGTTTTGTATTTGTTGATTCTTTGAATACTATTTTTAGTGATTATATTTCAGAAAGTGAAGTAGGCAAACTGTCTTTGCTAAAAAATCTAACTGATATAAAAGTTTCTGATGAGTTATTTTCAATGATCGTAAGATCAAAGGATGCATGGGAAAGATCGGGTAATACATTTGACATCACCATCGGTGCATTAACACAGCTCTGGCGAAAAGCAAAAGCTGAAAAAAAATTTCCTACTAAAGCAGAAATAAAAGCAGCAAAAGATCTAACTGGTTTTAAAAATCTTATTATAAACGAAAGATCACAAACGATATCGTTTAAAAAAACAGGTATCAGGCTAGATTTTGGTGGAATTGTTCCTGGATATGTAGCCCAACGAGTAATTGATCTTTTAAAAACTAAAAACATAAGCATAGCATTAGTTGATGCAAGTGGCGATATTGTTATGGGTGATGCGCCTCCTGGAAAAGATGGCTGGACCGTCGGTATCAATCTTCCGGAAAATGAAAATGAGATCTGGGATAAGAAACTGGAGTTAAAAAATATTGCTGTCTCTACTTCAGGAGATGTTTACCGCTACACAATCCATAATGGAATAAAATATTCTCATATCATCGATCCAAAAACAGGGTACGGAGTTACTTCGCAACGAAATGTAACCGTAATTACAAAATATGGTGCTGATGCTGACTGGCTCGCAACGGCCTGTAGTATATTACCTATCAAGAAAGCATTGGCATTAGCTGAAAAAGAACATGCAGCAATATTGATTGCAACATTGAAAGGTGAAAAAATCCTTACTTATAAATCAAAAAGCTTCTATAAGTATTTTCAAAAGAAACAACCATGAACTTTGTTAACTTGTCAGCCCATATGAACGCAAGACCATCTATACTTTTTATACTTTATGTACTTATACAATCACCAGTCTTTTCACAGACCACAGATACATCTTTTAAATCCTACGAACAATCAATTCCCGGTTCATCATTAAAATTTAAAATGGTTCCTATCAAAGGCGGAAGCTTTACAATGGGAAGCCCGGAAAATGAAAAAGGAAGAGATGCAGATGAAGGCCCGCAAAAAACTTTCTCTATTTCTCCATTTTGGATGGGAATTTATGAAGTGACGCATGACGAGTTTGATATTTTTTTTAAGGATGCTAACACCAGCCAGAATTTAGGAACTGATGCTATTACCAGACCAAGTCCTCAGTACATCGATCTTAGTTGGGATATGGGCCGTGAAGGTGGTTTTCCCGTAAACAGTATGCAGCAAAGAACTGGAGTCATGTATTGCAGGTGGCTATATAATAAAACTGGAATTTTTTATCGCCTGCCAACAGAAGCCGAATGGGAATATGCATGTCGTGCAGGAAGTTCATCCACATATTTTTTTGGAAATGATGAAAGCGATCTTGAAAAATATGCATGGTTTAAAAAAAACAGCAGCGCTGCATATCATAAGGTGGGACAACTGCAGCCAAATGCTTTAGGTTTATATGATATGTTGGGTAATGTTAGTGAATGGGTGATGGACCAGTATGATGAAAATTACTTTACCAAGATGAAAGATGTGAATGCTGATCCTGAATTAAAACCAACAACCCGACATCCACGACTTTTAAAAGGCGGTTCTTATGTTGACGAAGCAACTGAATTGCGTTGTGCCAACAGGACAAAATGGGTACCTGAATGGAATAAACGTGATCCGCAAATACCAAAAAGTAAATGGTGGCTGACCGATGCACCATTTGCCGGTTTCAGGTTAGTCAGGCCTTTAAAACAACCATCAGCGGATGAAATAGAAAAATTCTTTACCTTATATCTCTCAAATTAAAAAAAACTTTATCATGAATAAAGAAAAGAAAAACTCCCGCCGCGATTTTGTAAAAACATCTGCAGTGCTTACAGGAGGAGTAATGGCAACGCCATTATTATCAAAAGCAAATTTTTTTAGCGGCGCCGAGGATACGATCAAGGTAGCATTGATCGGTTGCGGCGGTCGTGGCACGGGTGCGGCGACGCAAGCCCTATCTACAAAACAAAATGTAAAGTTGGTTGCAATGGCAGATGCATTTCGCGACCGGATTGACAACTCTTTTAATGATATGTCAGGTGATAATAATATTAAAAGCAGGATCGATGTACCGGAAGAAAGAAAATATGTTGGATTCGATGCGTACAAAAAAGCAATGGATCATGCGGATGTAGTGATCTTAACAACACCACCGGGGTTCCGTCCTATTCATTTTGAAGAAGCAGTAAAACAGGGCAAACAAATTTTTATGGAGAAACCAGTTGCTACTGATCCGGCAGGAATAAAAAGAGTATTGGATGCAGCTGAGATCGCCAAACAAAAAAAATTAAATGTGGTTGTTGGATTGCAACGCCATTATCAGAATTCATATCGTGAGTTGTATGCGAAAAAAGATTTGATCGGTGATATCACATCGGCACAAGCATGGTGGAATAACGATGGTGTGTGGGTAAATATGAGAAAGCCTGAACAAACAGAAATGGAATACCAGATGCGTAATTGGTATTATTTTGTCTGGCTTTGTGGCGATCATATTGTTGAGCAACACATACATAATATGGATGTGATCAACTGGTTCAAAGGTGGTCATCCTGTAAAAGCACAAGGTATGGGAGGCAGACAAGTGAGGAAAGGAAAAGAGTATGGTGAAATTTTTGATCACCATTATGTAGAGTATCAATATGCGGATGGTTCCATATTAAATAGTCAATGTCGTCATATTCCTGGTACGATGAGCAAGGTGGATGAGTTATTGACCGGTACGAAAGGAAAAATTTCTTGTGGCGCTGCAAATATTAAAGACCATTCAGGAAAAGTATTATTTCAATTTGACAAGAAAGGAGAAAACGACCCTTACCAAACCGAGCACGATGAATTGTTTGCGGCTATTGCAAAAGGTGAATACAAATTTAATAATGCCGAATATGGAGCACACAGTACAATGACCGCGATCATGGGAAGAATGGCAACCTATTCTGGGCAAGTATTGGAGTGGGATAAATTAATGAACTCTGGTTTGAATATAATGCCAAAAGAATTTGCCTGGGATGCGATGCCCCCAACCTTACCTGATGCCGATGGATTTTATGCTGTTGCGGTTCCTGGTAAAACAAAATATATTTAATGAGTTCAATTCTTTTTGAAATAAAAAGTTCCGTCGGCATTATCACATTGAATCGTCCGGATAAATTGAATTCATTCAATCGTGAAATGGCTTTGCTGTTACAGGATAAATTAGATGAATGTCAAAGCAAAGAAGTAAGATGTGTTTATATCACTGGTGCGGGCAAAAGTTTTTCTGCAGGACAAGATCTTGCTGAAGTGGTTGATCCCAATGGACCGGGTATGGCAAGGATCCTGTCAGAACATTATAATCCAATTATAGAAAAAATAAGAAAATTGGAAAAGCCGGTTGTTGCTGCGATCAATGGTGTGGCTGCAGGTGCCGGAGCCAATATTGCTTTGTGCTGTGATATAGTTGTTGCGTCTTCATCCGCATCATTCATACAGGCCTTTTCAAAAATTGGTTTGATACCCGACAGCAGCGGCACATTTGTTTTACCAAGATTGATAGGTTGGCAAAAAGCAAGCGCATTAATGATGCTGGGAGAAAAGGTACCGGCAGAAGAAGCAGAACGTATTGGCATGATATATAAAGTTTTTCCTGATGAAACTTTTGCAGAAAACTCTATGAGCATCGCTTCTTATTTATCTCAGATGCCAACAAAAGGATTAGCGTACACAAAACTATTGCTCGGTCATTCTTCCAGGAGCAGTTTGGAAGAACAATTGCAGGATGAAGACATTTACCAACAAAGAGCAGCAAACACAAAAGATTTTCAGGAAGGAGTAAAAGCATTTTTAGAAAAAAGAATTCCGAAGTTTAAAGGAGAATAAAATATTCGACAATCAATAATCAATATTCGATGCTTAATGAAAAAGATCAGTTAGCCGGGAAGGTCGTTGATAAAATGATGGATCATGATGCTTTTAGTCAATGGATGGATGTAAGAGTTCTGGATATTAAAGAAGGCTACAGCAAGATCCAAATGACTATTCGCAAAGAAATGGTCAATGGATTTGGTATTGTTCATGGGGGTCTTCCCTTTTCCCTGGCTGATTCCGCTTTTGCTTTCGCCTGCAACAACCGTAATAATTTATCTGTAGCGCTTGATGTAACTATTACCTTTACCAAAGCTGTAGATGTTGGTGATACATTAACGGCTGAAGCAAAAGAAGTACATAATGGGAGAAGCACTGGCGTTTATCTCATTACAGTAATTAACCAAAAAAACGAACAGGTGGCTTTATTTAAAGGAACTTGTTTCAGAACCGGTAAGACACTTGTTTAAATAACCAAAACAAAATGATATGAGAAAATTATCTCTTTGGGGGAAAAACAATCCCTGGAAAGCCCGTTTGATTATTATTTTCTCACATGTTATTTTATTCCAGCTTGCCTGGTTTACCGGTAATGAGTTGGTATCAACAGGAATAAATCTGCCTGGATATTTAAAATATCTAATTGTACTTATTTCTTTCCTGACATTTATTACTTACCCTTCGGCAAAAAATAAATCAACTTATAAAATAGTCTCTTACTATACACGCCAAAAGATCTGCGATTTTTTATTTGCCTTATCAACATTTGGAATGGTAGTATGTCTTACAGCACCCGGTGAAAATATTTCTACTTTTTTTTCGGATATCCATGCCAGTACTTTACCATCTATTGAAAAAGGAAAAACAAAACCCAAAGCCGCCGAGATCCTGGCCTCTTTAGAACACCGCGATAAAAGCACTCTTACCCATTCCGAAAAAAGAATACTAAAAAAAGAATTTAAAAAACAGATTGGTATATACATCAAAGCAAAGATTACCGGGGACAAAGAAGAATCCGGACATGCTGGTCTTATCATATTGGCCATTATCGGTGCTCTTGGTTTATTTCTCCTTGTTTCAGCGCTTGCCTGCAGTCTTGGCTGTAATGGATCTGGAACCGGGGCCATAGCTGTGTTTGTTTTAGGAACTGCTGGCATTGTGTTTGGCCTTTTAGCTGTGATAAGGGCAATAGAGCGAAAAGGCAAAGGCAAAAAACAGGAGCCAAAAGAAAACATAGGTACCTGAAACTATTTTACACCATGATCTATTCATTCAAAAATTTTATTCCCGTAATTCATGAATCATCTTTCATTCATCCGCTTGCTGCTGTAACAGGCAACGTTTTCATCGGAAAAGATTGTTATATCGGACCCGGAGCCGCTCTTCGTGGAGATTGGGGTAAAATAATTATAGAGGACGGATGTAATGTGCAGGAAAACTGCATCATTCACATGTTTCCCGGAGTTACTGTACTATTAAACCGTGGTGCCCATATTGGACATGGAGCTATCATTCATGGTGCAACGATCGGTAGAAATTGTTTAGTAGGTATGAACGCTGTTATCATGGATAATGTGGAATTAGGAGATGAATGTATCATAGGTGCGTTGACTTTTATTAAACAAGATGAAAAAATACCGGCAAGAAGCCTGGTAGCAGGTAACCCTGGAAAGATCATTAAACAAGTAACAGATGAAATGCTCGCCTGGAAAACTGACGGCTCTAAACTTTATCAATCGCTTCCAAAAGAAATGTTTGAAAGCTGGAAGGAGTGTGAGCCGCTTAGAGAGATTCCCGATCATCTTCCTTTACAGGCTAAAGATTATAAACCTTTTGGCAAGTAATTTTCCCATTCCCAAAATTTTCTTCGCCAGCAATGGGAATCTTCGTAACTTAATCTTCCTCTTTAAATCAAAACCTTGTATATGAGAAAAAATTTACTTTTTTCGGCCCTTCTGCTTGGTAGTTTTAGCTTCTCATTAATTACATATTCACAAAACGATCGCTTTGCATTTGCAATAACTGATCTGCAATCATCCACCGTTGGCGGATGGAATGCATTACGCAAACTCGATTTGAAAACTGGTGAATTCACGACTGTCTTATTAAATGGTTCAGATGCCTCGCTGCCGGCCTATGATGTGAGCACGAGAAAAGCATGGAAGGCAACACCAGATATAAAATTTGGAGATTACATGCAGGCTCCTTTCAGCACCGGTGTAGCAGCAACGGCTTATGATAAAAAAAATAATCGCCTTTATTTCACGCCAATGTTCATTGACCAGTTAAGATATGTTGATCTGAAAACAATGAAAGTGTTTTATGTAACTGATCAGCCTTTCACTAAACTTGGTAGCATGCATAATGATGAAGGAAAAATCATTAGCCGCATGGTGATCAATCCTGATGGAACCGGTTATGCCGTTTCAAATGATGCAAATACATTTATTCGTTTTACAACTGGAAAAAAATTAGAAATAACTCAGTTGGGTTCTTTAGTGGATGATCCTTCTAATGGTGGCGTTTCAATTCACAATCGTTGCAGCAGCTGGGGTGGGGATATGATCGCAGATGATGAAGGCAATCTTTATATTCTTTCTTCCCGTAACAGTATTTACAAAATAAATGTAGAAACAAAAGCTGCAAAATTATTGGGTTATATTAAAGGTTTACCACAGGATTTCACTACAAACGGCGCAGTTGTTACAACTGAAGGAAAAGTTTTAGTAAGCAGCGCTGTAAATGGGAATGCTTATTTTTTGGTTGATCCAAAAGACTGGAGTGCTACCCAATACGAATCAAAAGCAGGTATCTTCCGTAGCTCTGATCTTGCGAACAGTAATTATTTACAAACAAAACCAAAGAATACAACACAGTCAGATATTGTAACCCGAAAAGCACTGGACAATATTATTGCTGCAAGCAAAATTCAGATCTATCCAAATCCTGCGAATGATCAATTCACCTTACAGTTTGGAAAAATACCTACAGGTAACTATAACATTGAAATGACAAATGTAACAGGACAAATAGTGATGCAAAGGGCAGTGAACGTACAATCAGAAGACCAAGTTGAAGTTATTAATATAAAATCATCAATGGCAAGAGGAGTATATCTTATTAAAGTATCAAGCAGTAATAAGGAATCTGTTCATAGCCAAAAGTTAGTGGTGCAGTAAGTATTCATTTACTGCGTTACAGCGCCGACCCCGTAAGGCCGGCGTTTTTTTATGCCCAAACCCCTAAAGGGGCTTTATGAAATATCCTGATTGAATTGAATTTTTTACAGTGTCTGAATATTTATTGTATTATCAGCTAAATCTTTCTACTCAGCTAAGTTGCGTCGCACACTTCAAATTCCTCCTTTCTTATCAGCAGATGGGGAGAAACAATTTTACAATCTGGCATAAATCAGTGTTGAGCATCAATAGAAATTTATGCCAGCGATTGCGTATATTTAGAAGTTGCCTGCAAGCTTATAGCTAATTTCTACAATTCCCAATATGACATACGAGTTAGAGAAAAAAATATGGAGTGACAAAGATTTTGAGCAAATGGGTTGGCACGACTGTCGCATCTATAAAATTCGTTTGACAGAAGATTTAGAGCTGGACATTGACTACATTTTACAATGGAATAAAGCAGACCTTGAAGGAATGCCTTTTACCTTTTGGGTTGCACCTGCGACACTGATTTTTAAAAATATCAAAGATTTACGTCTTGACATTGACACAGCATTTGATGATGCAATCGAAATTCAGGACATAGAGCGGACACAAAAAGATAATGTCAATCGCTGGACAATTATCACCCAGCAGGGCGACTTCGAATTTATAAGCGATGGATATGAACAATTCATTCGCCAAGAACCATTCTCTGAATTTGGTCAGACAATTTCATTCATTGAACGAAACGGTAGTTCACTTGACAGAACAACGAATCAGGAAAATCCAAATAGAAACCGAGAAGACATTGTTGACAGAAGAAAAAAGGATTTGGAGCATTACGAGAATGCAAAAAAGCGACACCTTAAAAGACTGGAGAAAGAACATCTTGACAAAGCAAAAGAGAATAATGAAATCGATGCAAAGCAATATCTCTTAAAGAAAAAAGAGGTTAAGGAGATGCTTGACAATTATGACCATTTGTTAAAGAATACAATATTTGAAAACTGGTAATAAGACAGAAAGCCAGCAGGCAACAGCCGCATTTGTGCTATTGGGGTTCGACGCAAAGCGTCGTTCAATTGCAGCAACGCTGCTCAGCTTTTTGTCCCAGCTTGACATTTGCTATTGAGCAATAGAATAAAATTTTATCTTTAGTAACCACGTTCAGCAGCCGTCGCCGGGGGCGACGAATAGATGAAGTCCCCAACAGCACAAATGCCTAACGCTGGTGGCCATTTTATGGAAGCTTTATCAATCAGAGCTAAGACGAAGAATTTCATTAATAAGATAATCCGATTTATTAACAACTTCAAAAGACCTTCCAGGCAAGCCAATTCTAAACTCTTGCACCAACGAGGTGATACAATGAATTCATTTATTATTCGTGAGGCAATAATTGAAGACTTGCCAGCTTTAGCTGATTTGCACGTTAAGACCTGGAATGAAACATATCCAAACTTTAGAAGGCCGCCAACATATGAAATTCGCGAACAGCAGTGGCGTGAGCAATTTAGCATACAGGACGGAAATTGGTTTTGCTTTATTATTGAAAACAGTAAAAAAGAATTAATTGGGTTCGCCAAAGGCAAACGAAACCCGGATAACACCGGTATAGTAGATAAGATTTATTTGCTTCGACAATATCAAAGACTTGGTCTTGGACGAAAACTTATCGGACAAGTAGCTCATCAATTTGTTATCATGGCGGTAAAAAATATTTCACTGTTTGGTATTCCCCAAAATCCTTCATGCTATTTCCATGAGGCAATTGGAGGAGAAAGACTATATGCTCCCAATGGCGAATTTCATGGCGGTTACATTTGGCGGGATCTGCAAAAACTTATTTCACTATGCTCTATCGAATAAAAAAACTTTCCTGCTTTCCGTAAAAATTACTGTACGTTACAAATAAACGGTCACCAACATTGCATTGCCAAAATGCCTGCGACAGAATATGATTCAGCTTTTGTTATTCTATTTAACTTTATCACTGCAGCCGAGCAACAGGAATTTAAATTCCGGCACTTCGGCAATGCGTGAAACGTTATGCGTCATCCTATTTGACACCCTACAAAAATTGAACAGACTAAAAACCAAAGCCCACTCACTACCCAAAAAATATCCATTTCAAAGCATTAATTATCCATTCTTGACAAGGCAATCTTATTGCACTTTTGCATTGTCAATTAAGACAGATAATTAAAAGCAATAATATGCCAAAAGCACATTTGAAATTTGCATTGATAACAGGCCTGGTGGTTACAAGCTATATAACATTTACTTTAGTAGCAGTAAATGTTGGATTTGAAAACGGTTTCTTTTTTAAATGGTTTCGCAGTTGGCTAATTGCTTACTTTTTAGTAGTGCCGTCTTTGCTTTTTGTGGCACCATTTATTCGTAAGAAACTAAATTTATAGATTTGCAAAATGAAAGAAGAAGGGCGAACGCACAACATTGCATTTGAAATAAAAATTTTTAAAGATGAAAGCTAATCCCTCTTCTTCTTGTTTTCTCTTTTAACAAATTTACAACTACTCAAAGGTTAACTACTTCTCAACAAAGTACGATTGATAGCTTAAAACGTGAATTGGAGACAATTAAAAATGATACAATAACGGATTTAGACTATGACAGCAGATTATTTTTTGTGCATCAAAAATTGCAGATGGCCGAAACAGAATTAAGAAATCAAATAAAAGTTTACACATTAATTGCGGTCTTAATTGCATCATCAATAATCGCCTTTATTCTTTTGAGAAATATTCGACTAAACCGATGAAAAGACCAGTTACAGTATCTGATGACGGAAGCAAACCTAAAGTTAGAGAATAGAAGAAAAGAGCAACAGCTTGCCGAAGTGTAACAACAAAAAACAGAAGTCGAAATGCAGATCCTTCGTGCCCAAATGAATCCCCATTTTATTTTTAACTCACTTAATTCCATTAACCGTTTTATTCTTAAAAAACAAAGTGGTGAAGCAACAGAATACCTTACAAAATTTTCAAGACTAATGAGAATGATATTGAACAGCTCCTCAAATGCTTCTGTTGTAGGCAACCCTAGTTGACGATTCCACTGGTTCAAGATTTTTATTATGACAAGAAAGAATTTTAATACCACGAAAGTTGCAAGAATGTCAGAGGCATTCCCTCAAGCTGTAATTGCCGACAACTATATTTTTTTATCGGGCATGCCGGGCCTGGATCCAATTACTGGAAAAGTAACTAGCGATGACTTCGAAGAGCAAGCAAGACAATGTTTCTTAAATATCAAAACAGTTTTGGAAGAAGCAGGAAGTAATATAACTAAAATCGTTAAGACAACGGTTTTCATGGTTACTGGCAATGATTTTAGCATACTAAATAAAATTTACAGCGAGTTCTTTCCTGAAAATGCGCCGGCAAGGAGCACGCCGCAGGTCATGCCTTTTCCGGCTGGGATTTTAATTTCGGTGGAGTGCATTGCACTTCTGTAGGAAGGCGAATGGCATTTATGGATAAATATTGGCCAGGGAGATTCAACGTTGATCTGTACTATCACTGATGATGGCATAGGCAGGAAGAAAGCTACAAAGTTGAAAGATAGATCATGAAAACATAAATCAATGGGTATGAAGATTGCTGAAAGCAGAATGACAATGATGCAAAGTTCAAATAGAACCAACTCTCCCGTAATTTTTAACGTTTTGGTAAATGCTGATGGCAGTGCCGCCAGTACAGTAGTGGTGATAAAAATCCCAATGACCCAATAATGCTAAAAGTTTTATGAAAAAAATTGGGGTACTATTATTCCTTATTGTATGTCTTTTGCCGGCATTATCACAAAACCGATTTCGATTCAATAATGAAAGGTTTAAAATTGACAGTCTTAAAAAACTTTTGTCTTCATTAAAGGATTCTGCGAGAATAGATTGTTTGAACTCTCTAGGGGATGTCTATATCGTGTATAAGGAAAATGATACAGCTCAATATTATACAGCATTGGCTTACACAGAATCGAAAAAGATAAATTACATACATGGCATGGCTGAAGCCAAATCGATAGAAGCCGAAATGGAAGAAAATTTTTCTAAATCAATAGAGATGGATTACGAAGCTATCAAGCTATATGGATCCACCTCAAATAAAAAAAGATTACCAGAAACATATTATTATCTTGGTTACGGGCTTTGGGCACAAAGCAGGTTTAATGAGGCATTTGAAAATTTAGAAATAAGCCATGAACTATTTAAAAAAAGTAATGACCCGGCTGGAGCTGCGAGGGCCCTCTCAACGATTGCCTGGGTTTATGAGGAAAGTGGTAATTACGAAAAAGCTTTTGAACTGGGAAGGAAAGGGCTTGACCTGGCAATAGAAAATAAAGATGATTGGCTTAGAAGAACTCAATTAACGTTGATAGGGATTTTATTTCGTGATATAGAGGATCATAATACCGCGTTAATTTATTTGCTCCAGGCTTTAGAAAATTTAAAACCAGCTGAATATAAATTTGGTGCCTATTTTAGGCCAGTACGTGAAATAGCCGAACAGTATAGCCTGCTACAGCAATATGATTCTGCCCGATATTATTACAATTGTATAGACACTTCCAATCAAAGAAGGCTCAGATTCTATCTGGTGAGTCTCGGCGAATATTATTTTCTGCAGAAAGAGTACACGAAAGCATTGCCGAAACTTATTCGCGGCCTTAATTATCATAAACGACTAAATGACCATAACCAGGTAATGATCACATTAGTTGACCTGGCTAAAACACACCTCGCCTTGCAAAATAATACGGAAGCCTTAGCATATGCAAGGGAGGCTCTGATTATGGCAAAACAATCGGGGGCAAAACAAATCATACGAGATGGCTGTCAAATTCTTTACTCTATTTATAACAAATTGAAAAAAACGGATAGTGCCTATTTTTATTATAGTCGATTTGTCACAATGAACGATTCAATTTTAACGAATAAAGTCAAAGGAAAACTTGCCGCATTTACATTCGAACAAAGAATTGAGCTCCTGAATAAAGAAAAAGAGATTCAACACATACAACTACAAAAACAATCCCTTCAAAGGAACATTCTTATTGGTAGTATAATCATTTTGTTGGTACTCGCCGCAATTATCTTTCGCAATATAGTACTCGGACGTAAAAATGAAAAACAGAAATTGGAGTACAAGTTGGAATTACAAAGACTCGAGAGCTCCGAAACTAAAACGCAACTACAGCAAGAGGCCACTGAATTAGAAATGCAGGCTCTCCGCGCCCAAATGAATCCCCATTTTATTTTTAATTCGCTTAATTCTATAAATCGTTTTATACTTCAAAAAAACAGTCCGCAAGCTTCTGAATATCTTACAAAATTTTCAAGACTTATTCGTATGATACTTCAAAACTCACAGGCTTCACTTATTTCCCTGGAAAGCGAACTCGAATCTTTGGAATTATATCTTACCCTTGAGGTATTGCGCTTCGATAATCATTTCGATTACAAAATCTCTGTTGCCGATGATCTCGATCTATCAGAGTTAAAGGTTCCACCGCTTATTATCCAGCCCTATGTAGAAAATGCAATATGGCACGGACTCATGCGCAAAGAAGAAAAAGGTCAAGTGGATATTGAAGTCTCCGAGGAAAACAATTATCTCTTTATAAAAGTTATTGACAATGGCATCGGGAGAGGAAAAGCTGCGGAACTTGCAAGCAAATCGGCTACAAAGCACAAATCAATGGGTCTTAAGATCACTGCTGATCGTATTGCAATGATGCGACGTGCAAATTCAGATGAATCAGTTATAAAAATTAATGATTTGGTGGATCCCGATGGCTGTGCAGCAGGAACAGAGGTCATTATTAAAATTCCTATTATTCATGATTAAAGCAATCCTTGTAGACGATGAGGCTCATTGTCTCGATACATTGAGTATTCTTTTGAAGGGATATTGTCCTGAAGTGCAAATTGTGGATAAGTGCCGTTCGGCAAACGCAGCATTGGAAGCAATTGAAAAGTTAAAACCGTCGCTTGTATTTCTCGATATTCAAATGCCTGGAATGAATGGTTTCGAACTGCTGGAGAAATTTGAAGAAGTTCCCTTTGCCATTATTTTCACAACGAGCTATGATCAATATGCCATTAAGGCTATCCGGTTTAGTGCATTGGATTATCTACTAAAACCGATCGATCCAAAAGAGCTTATTGTTGCTGTACACAAAGTGCAAACTCAAAAACAACTTCCGGCTGCGGAACAGTTTCAAATGTTATTGAGCCAGGCTCACCACAAGGAACCCGGTTTCAAAAAAATTGCCGTGCCTACTTCAGAAGGTTTTGAATTAATACCCGCCGAGCAGGTGATCCGATGTGAGGCCGATGATAATTACACATACCTGTACTTAAAAAGCAAAAATAAAATTGTCGCCTGTCGCACTTTAAAGGAAATAGAAGAACAGCTACAGGACTTCGACTTTTTTGTAAGGGTACATCATTCTTATCTCGTAAATCTTAACGAAGTAACTAAATATATTCGTGGCGAAGGAGGCTATCTTGTTATGAGTGATGGTGCCTCCGTTAATGTATCCCGCCGTCGAAAAGACAGTTTGATGAAATGGTTCTGATTTATTCAACGAACTTCTCCTTCTTTCTATACAGATCAGAGTTTTCTGTTGCTTGATTACTCCGACCAGTTACCGGTGGGTTTTGCCCATTACTCAGTGGCGCTGGCATTAGGTACCACAGCAAATTATTTTTGACTCCTAAATCAAAATCATTCACTGAAAATTACAGTTATGAAAAGAATAAGTTTTACCGGTTTGGGAATCACATTGCCGATGCTAGCGATCAGTTTGATTTCTTATGGACAGACTACTAAAACCGGCCTGGGCGTTTCAAATAATATTTCATCTGCTGAAAGTTCAGCTTCAAAAACTAAGGTTAGCACTCTTGACCGAAGTGATGTCCGTTCAAAGGCAGTAAGAGAATTTGTAAGATCATATAAAAATGTATCCAACGAAAAATGGTATAACACCCAGGATGGTTTCATCGCGATGTTTATTCTCGATGATATTAATTATCGTGTTGATTATGATAAAAAGGGAATCTGGCTTCATACTATTCGTACTTATAATGAAAATAAGCTGCCTTCCGATGTAAGGCACCTTGTTAAAAGTTCTTATTATGATTATAACATTATAGTTGTACAGGAAATAGAAATACCCTGGGAGCCCTTCATGGACTTTCCCACGGATCTCTTCACTTACATTGTTCACCTTGAAGGAAAAACGAAATTGATCAACTTACGGGTTAGTAATGGAGAAATGGATGAATGGGAAAAATTTGATAAGTCAAAATAACAGATTCAAAAATTATACAGCCAGTCGTTAGATAACGGGATTACTCCGGATCAGCTTTTGAAAAAGCAATAAATTATTTCATTATACTTTAACCTATTTATTTTAACCTCTAAAATTTGAAAGATGAATCCAAACAAAGCATTATGGGAAAAAGGTGATTTTACAAAGATCGCCGATACAATGCGTGAAAGTGGCGAAGCATTGGTAGTAAAGCTGGGAATTACGAAAGGTCTTAACATTCTTGATCTTGGTTGTGGTGATGGCACCACAGCAATACCCGAAGCAAGGCTTGGGGCAAATATTTTAGGTGTTGATATTGCCACCAATCTCGTTGAAGCAGGAAACAAACGAGCAAAAGCCGAGGGACTTACAAACTGTAGCATTCAGGAAGGTGACGCAACAAATTTAATGGATCTGAAAGATCAGTCTATAGATGTTGTGGTAAGCATTTTTGGCGCCATGTTCGCTCCAAAACCATTTGATGTAGCCAAAGAAATGGTTCGTGTCACCCGGCAGGGTGGAAGGATAGTGATGGGAAACTGGATACCGGGAGATCCTACATTGGTAGCACAAATATTAAGAATAAGTTCAGCTTACACACCCCCTCCTCCGGAAGATTTTGTGAGTCCTATGTTGTGGGGTGTAGAGGGTCATGTAATAGAACGTTTTGGTAAAGCAGGTGTGGCAAAAGAAAATATATCATTCAAAAAAGAAACATTTACGTTCAATGCATCTTATTCACCATTGGAGTTTGTTCAGACTTTCAGGAAATATTACGGACCAACAATGAATGCTTTCGAAGCAGCTGAAAAAAGTGGAAAAGCTGCCAACTTGCAATGTGAATTGGAAGAATTATTCAACAGCCAAAACAAAAGCGGAACGAATGATACAACTTCTATACCAGCTACTTTTTTGTTGGTGACTGTAAAGGTGTAATACTAGTCTTGCTCATAGCAAAGCCACGTTTTTCGTGATCATCAATTAAAGAAATATTCTTAAAGCTGTAAATTGTTTCATTATACTTTGAACGAGGGTTTTCCGTCCGCTTGGGGTCTTGCCCATAAACTATTTTGCAAATCACTTGAAACGATCCGGGCAGACCCCGGGCTACGATCTTATTTGAGCAATATAAACTGTCCAAGATGGTATGAGAGATGAGTTGTTCTCGTTATGATGACGTTCAACCTGTTTCGATGCGGTTCCTTAATAAAATCTTCGGCTGAAACCGAGTTATGTTTTTGAAACCATTCATCCGGTTTTAAGGCGCTAAATTTTTCTGCCAGCACCTCATTCACTTTCCTCCAGCTTGCTCTTAATTCTTTTGCGGAAGGAAGCTCTTTGATTGCTTTATCCGGTGATTTAATAAAAGGTTCAGATAATGAGGGATATAATTTTTCACCGAAGTTTAAGAGTGGCAACATATCATCATGCACAGCGGTAAGATGTCCTAATAAATATATTCCCCTGTTCTTGGTAGGAGAAACTTCTTTTTGCAATTGATCATCGGTGAGCAGATCAAGCACAGTGTCAAAATTTTTTATGAGTGCAAACCATCTGTCCAAAACCATCTTGATCATTATTTCGTTTGCGTTTACCTCTTTGCTGTTAGTTGTTATCATATTTTTCGTTTTAATAATTTTTAAAAAATATATTGAAAGCAGGTTATTTTTCTTTTGGAGTAGGCTGGCCCCTGCCTGTATTTACAAGGTTGCGCAAACTATTACTTATATAATCACCCCATGCATTGGAGCAGGCATCAAAACATTCGATCTCCGGAACCAATCCATGGTGAGTGAAGCGGATAGTTGTCTTGTTATCTTTTTCATCTATCTCAAAGCTGATCTTTGTACCTGTCCACTCCTGTTTATCTTTAATAAAATTAAGCTGGCTGTCCGTCACAAGCCACACTATTTTTTTACCGGGAACAACCTCAACCAGCTTTTGTGTTGATACATGGACATCACCAAAACGAACAGTGAATCCATCGCCCAATTTCTCGGAACTTCCTTCCAGGTTTTCCGTCCACCATTTTGTAACACTATTAATACTCTTGAATGCTTCCTGTGCTGTAGCGTTAACGGTAATTTTAATTGTAAGATCTTGCTGTTTCATTGTCGTGTTATTTAATAAGATGGCTTACCGGTTGCGTTTGGCTGGCCTTTGCCTGCAGTGATCAAATTGCGTAAACTTTTTTGTATATAACCTGTCCATGCATCCCTGCAGATCTCGTAACATTCATATGCCGGAACTAAACCTTGGTGAGTGAAACGCATCTCCGTTTTGTTATCTTTCTCAGCAATTTCAAAAATAATTTTTGTGCCTTTCCATTCACTTTTGTCTTTAGTGAATTTGAAATAGTTGTCCAATACTGACCAAACAACTTTTTTGTTCTGCACCAGTTCGATTATTTTCATTTTGCAACTATGAACATCTTCATAGTGATAATCAAACTCGCTGTTAAGCTTGTCCGTCGAGCCTTCAATTTCTTCTGACCACCATCCGCGAACATTATTGATGGCGTTGAAAACTTCTTCCGCCGTGTTATCTACCAAAATTGTTGTGGTAAAATCTTTTGTTGTCATAGTTCTTTTTTTAATTTTTAAAAGTTGAGAGGTTATTCAAGACCCCAAAGCTATTGTCTTAAATAAAAATTGGCAGGGTGTGAAATAGACTTTGTGACGGGTTGATTTGGACATAATATCACTATACCTTTGTCCAAAATATTTGTAATGAAGCATGTGACTATTGTTGTGCCTAAGGGTAAAACAAACCTGAGCAGTATCACAGGTTCGTACGAGATACTGACAAGAGCAAATTCATGTTGGGAAAAGATGGGCAACAAACCAAAGATGGAAATAAGTATAGCTGGTTTTGTGCCCGAGCTAAAATTAGATAGCGGCTTTTTTTCAATTCATCCTGTCAGTCTTAAGGAAATAACGGTAACAGACCTGCTGATCATTCCTTCTGTTAATTACGATGAGAATTTAATTGAAGACAATGCTGAACTTATTAAGTGGATAAAAGAAAAATATAAAGCCGGCGCCGAAATAGCGACGATATGTTCAGGTGCATTTATACTGGCAGCAACTGGTTTGATAGACGGAAAGACATGTTCTACTCACTGGAATGTGGCTGCAAATTTCAGACGGCTATTCCCTGGTATTCATCTTGAGATCGATAAACTGATAACTGTTGAACGTGGAATATATACCAATGGCGGTGCCTACTCATTTTTGAATCTTATACTTTTCTTAGTCGAAAAATATTTTGGCAGGGAAACGGCTATCTATTGCTCAAAAATTTTTCAAATTGATATGGCAAGAACATCTCAATCACCATTTCTTATTTTCCAGGCGCAGAAGAATCATGGGGATGAAATGGTTTGCCAGGCGCAAACTTATATTGAAGAAAACCTGGCCGAAAAAATTTCTTTTGAAAAGCTTGCCTCCAAACTTGCAACTGGCCGGCGAAATTTTGATCGCCGATTTATAAAAGCTACCGGTAATACGCCGGTGGAATATTTACAGCGTGTAAAAGTGGAAGTTGCGAAAAGCATTTTAGAAAAAGGCCGTAAAAGCATTTTTGAAGTAATGTATGAAGTTGGCTATTCAGATGATAAAGCATTCCGGGAAGTGTTTAAAAAAATAACCGGCCTATCACCTTTAGAATACAGAGCTAAGTACAGCAAAGTTGCTGCCTTGGCTTAATGAGCTTTTGTTCTCGCAGTCATATCACCCACCAAATAAAGAACCATTACTTTTGCTGCTCAATTTTCATAGTGGAAAAAACAAACTTTGTTGACCAGATAAGGATCTTTTGCAGAAGCGGACATGGCGGCGCCGGCAGCAAACATTTTGCCCGTACAAAATTCAACCCGCTTGCAGGGCCCGATGGCGGAAACGGAGGAAGAGGCGGACATATTATTTTAAAAGGTAATCGCAATCTCTGGACATTGCTTCATCTCCGTTATTTTAAAAATGTGCTGGCAGAAAATGGCGAAGGCGGAATGAAAAACAATATGAGTGGCCGTGATGGAAAAGATATTTATATCGAAGTACCACTGGGTACTATTATAAGAGATGAAGAAACGGGTGAAAAAGAAGCTGAGATCATGGATGATGGACAGGAAGTGATCTGGATAAAAGGCGGTAAAGGCGGTTTGGGTAATGCAAATTTTGCAACGCCAACAAACCAGGCACCAGAATACGCACAACCCGGGTTACCCGGTATAGAAGGATGGAAGGTCCTTGAATTAAAAGTACTGGCCGATGTTGGATTGGTTGGTTTTCCTAATGCTGGTAAATCCACCCTGCTTTCAGTGATCACTGCAGCAAAACCAAAGATCGCCGATTATGCTTTCACCACTATTAATCCTCAACTAGGGATCGTTGAATACCGTGATGGAAAAAGTTTTTGCGTAGCAGATCTGCCGGGTATCATTGAAGGTGCGGCAGAAGGTAAAGGATTAGGTCATCGTTTTCTTCGTCATATCGAACGAAATCCTGTTTTACTATTCTTAATTCCTGCCGATAGCAACGATCATAAAAAAGAGTTTGAAATTTTAGTTAGTGAGTTAGAAAAATATAATCCTGAATTATTGCACAAGCAATTCATCATTGCTATCAGTAAAAGTGAAATGCTTGATGAAGAACTGGTGACAGCAATCCAAAAAGAATTACCTAAGAACATCCCGCATGTTTTTATTTCTTCTTTTACACAAAAAGGATTGATCCAGTTGAAAGATCTTTTGTGGCAGACCTTGAATCAATAGTAAAAGACATCTATTGATTTCTTTTTATCGCTGATCACTTTCCTCCCCTTCTTTCAAACTTAAAACCCGATAAGTATCGGATTCGAACATCAAACTAATTAATCCTGACAGCAGTTCCTGTAGCAACTACCATCAGCATGCTTCCATTGGCGCCGACGGTTTCAAAATCAAGATCGATACCCACCACGGCATTCGCTCCCAAACCCTGTGCCTTCTGAATTAATTCATGCATGGCATTTTGTTTGGCCTCATCAAGCACTTTTTCATAAGTACCGCTGCGACCACCAAAAAAATCACGGAGGCCACCTAAAATGTCTTTAAAGAAATTGGCGCCTATAATTACTTCGGCAGAAATTACCCCATAGTATTGCTCTATGTTTCTGCCTTCAATATTAGGTGTGGTGGTTGTTATCATTTTTGCCTTTTGTTTAGTTGATAAAAATAATAAGATTTATCCGGGCACATCATTTGTTACAGGTATATTTTAACTTAGGTTTGTTTTGATAAAATTTAAAGTATGAAAAAGCTGCTATTCACGTTTCTGTTTTCTACCAGTTTTCTTTTAAGATCCTGGGCTGACGAAGGCATGTGGTTGCCATTACTGCTCGGCCAGCAAGTATATAATGATATGGTGAAGCGAGGATTAAAACTTTCAAAAGAACAATTATATAGCATCAATAAACCTTCACTCAAAGATGCAATTGTTATTTTCGGTGGCGGCTGTACGGGGGAAATTGTCAGCGCTGAAGGATTGATCTTTACCAATCATCACTGCGGATATGATGCGATTGCTTCCGCCAGCACTCTTGAACATAATTATCTCCGTGATGGTTTTTATGCAAAAGGTAACGCTGATGAAATTCCTTCCGGTCTCTCAGTTCAGTTCCTTTTACGAATTGAGGATGTAACGCAGATGGTGATGGATTCATTAAATGGATTAACGGGTGCTGAAAGAATACAAAGGCAAACAAGAGCACTTAATAACCTGAATGCAAAATTTTCCGATGCTTCACAATTAATTGAAGCAAGGATCAGCAGTCTCTTCAAAGGCAATCAATATTTACTTTTTGTCTACCAGCGTTATAAAGATGTTCGCCTTGTTGGCGCACCACCTGAAAGTGTAGGAAAGTTTGGCGGTGATACTGATAATTGGGAATGGCCACGTCATACGGGTGACTTTTCAGTTTTTCGTGTATATATGAGTAAAGATGGTAAGCCAGCAGATTATAGCGAAGACAATATTCCTATGAAACCAAAATGGTTTTTACCAGTATCAATTAAAGGTTTTAAAGATGGCGATTATACAATGATCTATGGTTATCCCGGAAGCACAAACCGGTATGAGACTTCTTTTGGAATAAAGTTGAAAACAGATATTGATAATCCAACGTTGGTAAAGTTGCGTGATGTAAGATTGAAATATATGTTTGAGGAAATGAAAAAAGATCCCGAGATCAAATTGCAATTGGCATCCAGTTATGCAACTATTGCTAATTACTGGAAATTTTATGATGGAGAAAGTAAACAATTGTTGAAGTATGATGTGTTTGGGCAAAAGAAAAAGGCTGAAGAAATATTCATCAATTGGGCTAAAGGCAAACCCGGCTACTCTACAATTTTTGAAGAATGGGGAAAGGCCTACGATACATGGAGGCCTTATGCCAAACACCGTATGTACATAAATGAAGGAATTTTGGGTTCCCCATTAATAGCCTTTGCAGCTTCACTGCAGCAAATTGAAGTGGCATTGGTACAGCAGGGGAAATCAGCTGGCGAAATAAAGAAGGCACTTGATGAAGCGGGAAAAGCAAGAACAACATTTCTTAAAACCGAAAACAAAGCTTCTGATGAAAAAATAGTAGCTGATGTTACGATGATGTTTTATAAGGATGTCGATAAACAACAACACCCAATTGATTTTTATAGAACACAAGTGGAAGCCTGGGGAAAATTAGATGACGAACAAACCTATAAAAAATATTCAAGTCATGTTTTTGAAAAGACGATGATCTTTGATGATGCCAAATGGAATGCATTTATTAAAAACCCTGATGGTAATGTATTGCAGGATGATCCTGCTTATGCACATGCAAGTGCATTTCTTATTAACTACCAAAGCAAGTACTCAGCAAAATTCCAGCAGTTTACCACAAAAAATACCGAGTACGGCAGAATGTACCTGAAAGGAATTATGGAAATGGATACAGTGAAAGCAAAAATGATGTACCCGGATGCGACTTTCACAATGAGAGTGAGTTTTGGAAATGTAAAAAGTTACCGGCCAAGAGATGGAGTATTCTATGACTATGTATGTACCATGAAAGGCGTTCTTCAAAAATACATACCGGGTGATTACGAGTTTGATCTGCCTGCAAAAGAAATTGAGCTTGCAAGGAAAAAAGATTTTGGTCAATACGCAGATAAATTAAAAAAAGACCTGGTAGTTTGTTTTATTACCACCAATGATATAACCGGCGGGAACTCGGGTTCGCCGGTCATAGATGCCAACGGCAACTTATTAGGTCTTGCATTTGATGGTAATTATGAGGCATTAAGTCACAAAATTGCTTTTGACAAAGACCTTAACCGCACTATTTGTGTTGACGTTCGCTATATACTTTGGTGTATTGATAAACTGGGTGGCGCTTCAAATATTATTAAGGAGCTGAAACTGGTAAAATAATTTTTTGGCTGAAGCAAATCAAAAGAATTTAGTCCAGAATAACATAAAATATGATAACCAATATTTACTTAACATTGCATCACAACTTTTCTTGTGAAGTCATTCAGTAATGCTTTAATATTTTTTTTCTTCCTCAGCAATAGTTCCCTGTTTGCGCAGGTAAAATTTAGCATCGCCACCGATATTTCTTTACTACACAATTTTGATCCACAACAAAAATTTACCGTAGTTGGTCAAACCATCCTGCCTCAGTGGCATCTTGATAAAAAAAACACTTTGTATGCATGGCTTACTTTTCATTGGAAGGGGAAATATGAAAACACTCTTATTGCCACCGCTAAATCTCCGACAACACAACCACAAACCATTTCTTTTTCTAATCAGTCAGAAATGAGATTACGACAAATATCTTTTGGATTCAAAAGATATTTGATCGGCTCATTTCAGAGTCTTGAAAAATTTAATCTTTATGCAACTGGCGGTTTTGGATTGATGTATGGCAATGCATCCAATACATTTTCGACTACTATAGATACTGCCCTGTATACTGTACAATACAATGTTGTACATGGTTCAGGGGATTTTAAAAGACTGACATTTGATTTTACTAGTGGTGTTGAATTCCCTATTTCGTATGAGATTTATATATATTCAGAAATAAGGATGTATATACCGACAACTGATTATCCAAGCAAGTATCTTATGAACAATTCGCATGCGCCATTTCTTGGGGGCATTAATCTTGGCATTAGAATTTTATTTGATACTGATCCTTAAAAATAATTTCATGAAAGAGAAACAGGTTATTTCGCAGGTAGAGATCTATAAACTGCGAATGCCATTAATCGAGCCATTCATCACGTCACTGGCTTATGAAACACATGTTGAAAATGTGATCATAGTAATAAGAACCGAATCCGGGATCACAGGATTTGGTGAGAGCAGTCCCTATATGCCCGTGAATGGAGAAAGCATCGACACCTGTTTTGTCGTTGGACAATATTTTGCCAAATTATTAAAAGGTGCAAATGCATTAAAGCTGCAAGATAATCTTGCGGCAATGGACAGATTAATTTATGCCAATACAAGTATTAAAAGTGCATTTGATATTGCACTACACGATATCATTGGTCAGCACAAACAAGTGCCACTTTATGAATTATACAGTGGCAAAAACAATAAAGAGCTGGTAACAGATTATACTGTGAGTCTCGATAACGCGGAAAAGATGGCAGCAGATGCTTTAAAAATAAAAAACCAGGGTTATCCTTCTATTAAAGTAAAATTGGGCGAATCAAAGAAGAAAGATGTGGAAAGAATAAGAATGATACGTGAAGCCGTGGGTGAAGATATTCCTGTTCGCATTGATGCCAACCAGGGTTGGAGTGTAAAAGAAGCGATCGAAACATTGAATGCGCTTAACGATTACGATGTGGAGCATTGCGAGGAGCCGATCGCCAAATGGAATTTCATGCAATTAAGAAAAGTAAAAAAGAAAAGCCCTATACCCATAATGGCAGATGAAAGTTGTGGCGACGCACATGATGCCGCAAGATTGCTAAAGCTGAAAGCCTGTGACATGTTTAATATAAAAGTAGGAAAGGCCGGAGGTGTTTTTAATGCCTATGAAATTGTAAAGTTGGGTGACAAAGCAAAAATGCACATGCAAGTTGGTGCATTTCTTGAATCAAGATTAGGAATGACTGCATCAGCGCATCTCGCATTATGCAGTGATCATATTGTTCATTGTGATTTTGATACACCACTTATGTTTTCAGAGGATATAGTTACTGACGGATTAACATATCATGCCAATGGTGTGATGAAAGTTCCTGATGCGCCGGGGTTGGGAGCAAGTATTGATCAATCACAACTTGATAAATTGGAGAAGGTGGTGATTTAAGGTCAAGATTTAAAAAGGAAGAATTTCAAAATGTTGTCGGATAATGACAGAGAGAAATATTTACAAGGACATACTATTTGGGGTTGCAGTTGGTGATGCGTTGGGTGTTCCTGTTGAGTTCAAAAGCAGGCTAACAATTTTGCAAAAGCCTGTAACCGAAATGATAGGTTTTGGAACTTATAATCTTCCAGCAGGAACATTTTCAGACGATAGTTCTTTGGCATTTTGCCTTGCAGAGGCATTGACACAAGAATTTAGTTTGAAGAAAATTGCGAATAATTTTGTTGAGTGGCTTAACAATAATTATTGGACGCCAAGAGGAAATGTTTTTGATGTTGGCATTGCAACAAGACAGGCAATTGGACGATTGAAAGAAGGATGTAATCCCGAATTAGCAGGAGGAATGGACGTTGCAGATAATGGTAACGGCTCACTAATGCGAATTTTGCCATTGCTTGTTTATATCAAAGACAAAGAACTTGCGGACAGATATCAAATTACAAAACAAGTTTCCTCAATTACTCACGGACACATTCGTTCTGTAATTGCTTGCTTTTATTATCTTGAATTTGCACGACAAATAACAAATGGAATAGACAAATTTGAAATTTATAAAAGTTTGCAAAATGAAATTTCCGACCACCTAAATTCTCTCTCAATAAATCCAGAGGAAATAAAATTGTTTGACCGATTGTTGAACGGAAACATTTATGAATTGACAGACAAAGAAATTCATAGTAGTGGTTATGTTTTGCATACTTTGGAAGCAACTATTTGGTGTTTATTGACAACAGACAATTATAAAATAGCAACTTTAAAAGCAGTAAACTTAGGAGGAGACACAGATACAACAGGAGCAGTTACTGGCGGACTTGCAGGGCTACTTTATGGTTTTGACACAATTCCAAAAAGTTGGCTTCAACAAATTGCAAGGAAAGGCGATATTGAAGATTTGGCGGATCGTCTTAGAGAATTTGTCAGCCGCTAACAAAAATATTATCTTGTTCTTTCAATAGTGGCCTGATTACTTATGAAGATTAAGAAATCTAACAAAAGGATTGTTTAGATTTATGAATTTTGCCAATTTTTTAGCACTTGAATTTTATAAATAAAGCTTCCGTTCAATGATGTACTTGTTGCATTTCGCAAGAAAAAGTAAGCCATTGAAAATTTCTTTCTCAATTACCTGCTTTTATTTAAATTCAATTTCCATTGAACCCTTATCCCATGCATTTAAAATTGTTCATATGCTCTTTTGCAGCAGCAATTATCTTGCATCAACCAGTATTTGCACAAGAGGATACTACCATAAAACCTAAGTCAAAAGTTTCTTCCAAAGCAAATTTAAAAGACACTTTAGATGGCAAGTTCGATTTCAGCAGTTTTTTAATAGATGCCAAAGGGTTTATTCCGGTTCCATTTATTATCACCGAACCAGCAGTAGGCGGACTTGGTTTAGCAGTTGTGCCAATATTTCTCACTCCCAAAAAAAAACCAGCTGGCTATACTGGTTATATAGCACCTGATATTACAGCAGGCTTTGCAATGTACACAGTCAACAATAGCTGGATGGTTGGAGGAATGCGGATCGGCAGCATTCCGTCAAAAGGATTGAAATACAGAATTGGAGGGGGTATTGCAGATCTGAATTTATCTTTTTACAGGGATATCGTCAACAAAGGAGAAAAAGAATTTGAGTTCAGCGTTAAAGCTATACCGCTTTTATTCTCTTTGTCAAAAAGAATATCTAAGCAGGAAGTGTATCTGGGGATGCAATATTTTTTCTCAAAAAATAAATTGACGCCGTTGTTTATAGACAGCCTGCCCCAATCAATTAAATCAGGAGAATTCGAAAGCAATGTTGCCAGCCTGGGAACATTTATTGATTGGGACAAACGGGATAATTTTTTTACAGCCGACAAAGGTGCAAGGATAAATGTTGCATACAATGCGAATGATAACTGGACTGGAAGTGACTTTACTTATCAAAAACTTTCGGGAGCATTGAATTGGTTCATCCCTCTGCAAAAAAATTGGATCAGCGGATTCAGAGTAGAAACAAACTTTATGTTTGGAGATCCTCCTTTTTATGCATTGCCATCGCTGGCATTACGGGGTGTACCGGCTGTCAGGTTCCAGGGGTACACAACTGCCCTAATCGAAACAGAACAACGAGTTGATGTTAGTTTGCGATGGAGTGCGGTAGCTTTTGCAGGGTTGGGAAAAGCAATGGAACGTAATGAAAGTTTTGGTGATGCAGAAACAGCTTACAATTTCGGAGGCGGCTTTCGGTATCTTATTGCGAGATTATTCAGGATAAGAGCAGGAATAGATGTTGCGAAAGGCCCGGATAGCTGGGGATGGTATATAGTTTTCGGACACAACTGGAACCGGTAACTATTTTGTCGGCACATTGTCTTTCCACCTCCACAAATACATACATGCATAAGTACGGTAAGGTGCCCATTGCCCTGCTATCTTCAGGATCTTTGCATTCATTATTTTTTTCTTGCGATGCTTTAGCTCGTATAAACCAATTACCGCTTGCTGCAAACCAAGATCATCAATTGCAAATAGATCTTCACGGCCAAGAGCAAACATCAACAACATTTCAGTAGTCCAGCGTCCAACACCTTTTATTTGTGTCAGGTATTCGATCACATCTTCATTGCTCATCTTTGAAAGTTTCTTATGATCCATTCCCTTTTCCATTTCAAACCTTGCAACATTCTGTACATAACTCACTTTAGCATTGCTTAAACCAATGCCTCTAAGTTTTGCAAAAGGAGTGTCGACGATCTGTTGAGGTGTTGGTTCACCCCCATACAGATCAATAAAACGTTGCTTGATCACACTTGCAACTTTTGTAGACAACTGCTGACTCATGATCGAATAACAGAGATACAGATAAAGATTCTTTTTCTTATTCAATTTGAATGTGCCATGATCCCTGATCAGTTTTTTTAATTTCTCATCTTTAGAAAGATGTTTTACATAATGCATAGAACCATTATTAGTTTAAATATAGAGTTTTGTTTGACGAGGAGAAAAGCAAGGGTCAGAAAGCCTAATCTTTAAAATAACTAATGCCGTTCTCTCCCACGAATCCCGGCTTCCCTTGTTTGACTATCTCAAACAAAATGAAATTCCAATTGTAGTTTACCGGGATCTCATATTTTCTTACATATTCATCAAATATGGGCTGGATGTCGGGATAAAGACCATTCCAAATAAAAAAACCAACTTTTCCGTTTCGTTTCAAAAGATAAAACCCCTCTTTCTCCTGAATGTTATCATATACAAAAGGCAATACAATTTCATCCTTTTCATTTATCATTCCATACTTTCCGTCGATCACGGTAGTGATATATGCTGCGGAATTCTTTTTCAAATAACCTCTTTCGTAAGAATGAAAGTACTTTATGCTATGAATTGTATAAGGTTTTGAAAAGAGATAAACCTTTTTTGCTTCTAGCGGTAATAATATTCCCTGTTGTTTCCCTTTAAAAACAATACCGCTATAATCATTTAAACGTAAGCTATCAAGATTGAATTCCTTTTTTGCTGCATCTCCCGCCTTATTTAATTCCTCCGGAGTCAAGTAACCTGGTATTTCCTGCAGATCTGCAGGACCTCCTGGACTCGACGATTCAAATTGTAGATTGGTATTAACCGTTATTAATTTCCCCTCTTTCCCCCATTCAATAGCCTCCCAGTTGACAATATCCGGCTTGATAACATTCTTTTCCCGCAGGTCGTCATAGGCAATCGGAATAACTATTTTTCCAGCATCGTTGATCAGACCCCATTTATTATCCTTATGAACTTTGAAATGACCATAACTTGTTACATCCATATAGTCATAGATCGGAGGAAAGAGTTCTTTTCCCTTTCTATACACGCCAAATTTTCCTTTGTTTGATACAAAAAATGTAATTTCTGCGGATTGCTGCATCACTTTTATAAAATCGTACTTGGGTGGAACTATAACAACACCTTTTTCAGTGATCGCCGTAGGTTTTCCGTTGAACTTGACTATTGCAATTACATGATCGCCTTTGTAAACTGTATTGTAATCAAAAAAGTAAACAGTATCATATTTGGCTGGGATCTTTATTTTTCCCAGTGTGTCTGAATAGCCCCATTTAGTCGCCACCCGAAACGGGATCAATATCTGCGGTGATTGCGCAAAGGATTCAATAGACAGGAAAAGCACAACTATAATAACAAACAATCTCTTCATATAAATTGTATCTGCATCAGCAAACCGAATTATTCTATTCAATATTCCAGCTCATGCCTCCATCCTTTTCGTCTTTCAAACTAATTCCAAGTTTAGTGAGTTGGTTTCTTATTTTATCACTGGTAGCAAAATCTTTTTTCCCCTTTGCTTCTTTGCGAATATCGATCAACAGGTCCATCACTCCTTTCAATTTTTCATTATCAGCTTCTGTTACACTTTTTAACCCAAGAATATCTTCTATATAAACTTTCATTTGCTTTTGCAGCAATTCAAAAGTTCCTTTACTCAGTGCAGAAACAGGAATTGTTTTATCCTTCATACTATTGATCACCGGTACCAACTCAAACATATTCGCCATTACTTTTGCAGTACTGAAATCATCATCCATAAATTCATCAAATTCAGCTATCAGCTTTGAGCTTCGAGCCTCGAGTTCTTTATCAAGCGTTCCTTCTCGTGGCTCATAGCTCATGGCTCGCAACTTTTCATATGCCTCCCACAATCGCTTTAATCCTTTCTCCGCCGCCTGCAATGCTTCATTACCAAAATCAAGTGTGCTGCGGTAATGTGTCTGCAAAATGAAAAACCTGACTACCATCGGGTGATAAGCTTTTTCCAATGCAGGATGATCTCCGCTAAAAAGTTCGGTAAGCTTGATAACATTGTTATAGCTCTTCCCCATCTTCTTGCCGTTAATTGTGATCATATTATTATGTATCCAATAACGGACAGGAGCTACATGATTGCAAATTGTACTTTGTGCGATCTCGCTTTCATGATGCGGAAATAATAGATCCATGCCACCGCCATGAATGTCAAACTGTGCTCCTAAATATTTCGTGGCCATTGCCGAGCACTCAATATGCCAGCCCGGAAAGCCAACACCCCATGGACTTTTCCAACGCATAATATGTTCCGGAGATGCGTTTTTCCATAATGCAAAATCAGCAGTATCCCTTTTTTCCTCTTGTCCTTCTAAATCTCTTGTTGTTTCCAACAGATCATCGATCACTCGACCACTCAATTTGCCATAATCATGTGATGCGGCATATTTCTTTACATCAAAATATACTGAACCATTTACTTCATAACCATATCCCGCTTTTATGATCTCTTCGATCATTCCGATCTGCTCTACAATATGTCCTGTTGCAGTTGGCTCGATCGTTGGCTTAAGTGTATTGAACTGCTCCATTGCCCAATGATAAAGGTTGGTGTACTTCTGCACCAATTCCATTGGCTCCAGTTTTTCCAATACTGCTTTCTTTGAAATTTTATCTTCTGCTTCACGACCTTCTTCTTCAAAATGCCCCGCATCAGTAATGTTGCGAACATAACGAACCTTATTACCAAGATGCATCAAGTAACGATAGATGACATCAAACGTAATATAAGGACGTGCATGACCAAGATGCGATTCACCACTAACTGTTGGTCCGCACACGTACATACCCACATGCCCGGGAGTGATAGTCTTGAAAATTTCTTTTTGTCTAGAATACGAGTTATATATTTTTAGTTCGCTCATAATTTTTATGTGGTCCGCTTTAGAGCCTTGATTGAACTTTTGTTGCGACGCTCCGTTCATCTTTTGTAATTCTGTTCAGTTTTTCGAGGATGATCAAATCTCATGAAAAAAATTTTCATCATTGACCACTCATCATTCACGATTGATGAATAGAATTACCGAACGTAAAAGAGTGCGACGCAACGAAAGTTTAATAGTAATTAAAAAGCCCGGTTAATAAATAAAACTGTGGCAAAAATAGGGCTTACACCCCGTGAAAGGAAATACAACAACATCGTGCATGCGGGAACTTTATCATGAAATGAAGGTATTAGTTTTTCTTCAGCTCCACATCAGCCATAATCATAAAATGATCAGAAAGATATTTTACAATCCTGGTAAACTGTTTTATTCTGAATTGATCATCGGTCAGGATATAATCAATGCGAAGTGTGGGCGAAAGCGATGAAAAAGTACGGCCAATGCCAAACCCATTTTCCAGGAATGCATCCTGCATATCGCCACGGATAGTAAAATAAGTGTATGAGTTAGGGGTATCATTCAGATCACCGCAAAAGATAGTTGGATAGGGACTGTCATCCATTATCTGGCGGACAATATCCGCCTGTGAAGCCCGAAGTATGATGGCTTTGCGCAGTTTAGCCAGCACCGTTTTAGAATTATCGATCAGGCTGTCACTGGCGGTTTTTATCTCATCGATCGCTTCATAATCTCTTTGCCTGAACTGTACAGACTGAAGATGCGTGGCAAACACCCTTATCGTATCCTCATTTATTTTTATATCTGCATGCACCAGCGCCTCGGTCATGCTTGGACGGAAATAACGGACAAGCCCTGTATCGATCATTGGGTATTTTGAAAAGATCGCTGCACCGATAAATTGATGATCTCCATCAGGATCATAAGAAAAATAATGGTAAGGATAGCCCATTGCTTTTATCTCGCTGATATTATTATAAAAAGCGGAATCAGGGGAATGAAAAAATTCTTCCAGGCAAAGAATATCAGGGTCCTGCTTTTGTATCTCGTGAAGCATCTTTAACCTTGTCTGGCTTTTTTCGTTGTTGTTTCTTTTCCATTCAAGAAATCTTGCCACATTCCAGCTGGCGATCCGTATTTGGTTTGGCTTTTTCTGATATTGAAATGCTGAAGGTGCGTTAAATGCCCATGAAACACCAATGCTTTTATATCCTGCTAATAGAACAACAAGGGAATACCAAACTCTTCTTAATTTAAGTATGAGCCATAAAAAAATAAAGCCGATCAGCAATACTAATAAAATGGGGAAGCCAAGGCCAAGAACTGCGATTACCCATGAATTGGCAGGCTTAATATACGGCGCCAGGCAAGATAATAAATACAGAACCGCCGTAATGATATTGAGTACGACAAGAGTTCTTCTTGTAATGATCCGAAGGCGGGATGGCATTGATGCAAGTTACGAATAACCCCCTCTCCTCCTAAAGGGGGAACTTGGATTTGCTCAATCTAATTTTTTGAAAACATGGGATTACTTCAAATCTTCTTTGCTTGCTTTTTTTAGCAGGTCTTTTTCTTCAGCAGTGAGAGAATGAAATCCGTGCTGGTTTATCTTATCAAGAATTTCATCGATTCGTTGTTGCGAAAGGTTAGAAGTTTTTGTGTAGGGTTTTCTTTCGCTTTTATAAAACAACTCTTCTTTTGTTTTTTTCTTGGGCTTGTTAGGGTTGAAAAGATTATTGACCCAATCGAAAAAACTATTGATACCAACACTCCAATCAAAACCCTGCCGCATAAAAAAGATAAAAAGAAAACCCGTGAAGCCGCCCGCAAGATGCGCAATATGCCCGCCCGTGTTACTTACAGGAATAAGTGCCAGGTCTATGATAAGATAAATAGCAGTGAGTACCCAAAGCGGAATGCCACCATTGAGCATTGGAAAGATGCGGTAGCCCGGTGCCAGCATAGTTGTGGCCACTACAATTGCCATAATACCTGCTGATGCCCCGGTAGCAGTTGCACTTACTGTACTTAATGCAGGAATAAAATTATAGGCAAGCATGAAAGCAATTGCACCACCCAAAGCACCATAAATAAATAAAGGAATTATCTTTTTGTTACCGGTAAGATCATAAAATATGTAACCAAACATCCAAAGCCAAAGCATGTTGCCTATGATATGCCAAAGTCCCTGGTGGTAAAACATGTGAGTGATCAGTGTCCATGGCTTATGTATAAATTGACTGAAATTTCCGGGCAAGGCAAGGTTGTAATAAAAATCTTTCATGAATTTTTCACCAGTGGTCCCTTCGGTAAATGAAAAAAAATAAAAAACCTGGATAAGCTGGAATAAAACAAACACCACAAGGTTGATGGTAATAAGCTGCACCAATGCATTCTCCTGCAGGTTATCTGTGAATTTTGAAGTTTTATAATCTCTTTCGTAAATGCCCATAGGGTGAATAATAAAATGGTCAAAATATAGTGAAGTACAAAGTTCCTGATTTTTATTATTTCATTTTTGTCTTCTTAGCTAATAAAATGTTTTTTTATTTGTTTTGTTCCAGATATAAACCAGGATAAAGCCAGCCGCCGCTCCACCCAAATGCGCCCAATGTGCAACACCATCACTTGTTTTTCCTAATCCTCCGAACAGATCAAAACCAATCATAATGAGGATCAGCCATTTTGCTTTAATTGGTATTGGGGGAAAAAGAAGCATCAATTCGGTATTGGGAAACAAATATGCAAATCCTACCATAACCCCCATTATTGCCCCGGAGGCACCCACGGCATAATATGCACCCGATTGAACTATATCCAAATATTCCGTTTGTCCCGTTGTTTTCATCATTTCTATCATGTTTAGCACTTTTTCATATTGGAAATATGCAACAGTCATATGGACGACCGCTGCCCCAATACCACAAACAAGATAGAAGAGCAGAAATTTTTTAGATCCCCAAACACTTTCTAAAACTCTGCCAAACATCCACAAAGCAAACATGTTGAAAAAAATATGAGCAATTCCGGCATGGGTAAACATGTGCGTGAAGATCTGGTAGGGTCTGAAGTTCTCATGATTGACCGGCCACAAACCAAAAACTCCCTGGAGCCCTTCATCCCGAAACCCATCGAAATAAAACTGGTCTCTCAGCAAAAATTCAGTAGCAAGAAAAAATAATGCGTTAATGAAAATTAAATTCTTAACCACTGGTGGTAGGCTATCTGGTCTTGTATATCGAAAACTCATTCGGTAAAATTAGGTTAAGAGATTTAAAGAGAACAGGAGAAAAAGAGTTGGTTTGTTAATGCATTATTATTATCTCAGTTTAAGTTGAGCTACATTTTCAATATGGTGCGTATGTGGAAACATATCTACCGGCTGCACTTTTGTTACCACGTATTTTTCATCAAGTAGCCTCAGATCTCTTGCCTGCGTCGCAGGATTGCAACTTACATATACAACAGTTGGAGCGGCTATTTCCAATATTTTCTTTACTAGTTTTTCATGCATACCTGCCCGCGGCGGATCTGTAATGATAACATCCGGTTTTCCATGAGCGGCAAAAAAAGCATCGTCACATATTTTAATTATATCGCCTGCAAAGAATTCTGTATGCTGAATATTATTCAAGGCTGCATTCTCTTTTGCGTCAGCAACAGCATCTTCGACCATTTCAACACCAATAATTTTTTTTGCCAGCTTGCTTACAAATAGTCCAATGCTGCCGGTGCCGCAATAGAGATCATAAACAATCTCGTTACCTGTCAATTCTGCATATTCTCTTGCAACCTTATAGAGTTTTTCTGCCTGTTTTGTATTCGTTTGAAAAAAAGATTTTGGCCCGATCTTGAATTGGAGATCTTCTAATTTTTCAATTGCATAGCCTTTTCCTGTAACAACAACAGGTTCGAGATCATGCAGGCTATCATTCCATTTTGTATTGATCGTATAAAGCAATGTTGTGATGCCAGGCACCGCTTTCAATAAATACTCAAGCAATGAATTTCTTTTTGCTTCATAATCTTCAGCCATTACTACATTCACCATTACTTCACCTGTTTCGCAAATGCGTAACAACACCGTTCTTAAAAAGCCAGTATGTAATTTTTGATCGTAAAAGCTAAAATTATTTTTTCTTGCAAATTCAGCGATCGTTTTCCTGATGACATTTGTTGGCTCGGCCTGCAACCAGCATCTTTCAATTTCAACTACTTTATCAAACAATCCTTTTGCATGAAAGCCGGCGGCATTTAAGTCGTTAATCCCATCTTTTACAAATTCATTTTCCGGGATAAATCGTTTTGAACTGAACGTATATTCGAGCTTATTCCTGTACCATCTTGTTTCATCAGCGCCAAGCACTGCGAGTATTTCGGGTAATTCAATTTTTCCTATTCGCTTCAAATTATCTTCTACCTGCTGACGTTTATAGAAAAGCTGTTTATCATACGGAAGCATTTGCCATTGACAACCACCACACACACCAAAATGCTGGCAAAATGGTTCAGTTCTTTCTTTTGAAAAGGAATGAAATTGTAAAGGATATCCTTCTGCCCAATCTTTTTTGCTTTTACCAAGCTTCACATCTACAACATCCCCTGGCACGACTCTTTCGATGAAAACGACTTTGCCATCAACCCGGGCAATGCTCTTACCTTCGGCGGCATAATCTTCCACTAACACCTTTTCAAGAACAATATTTTTCTTTTTTCTTCTCACGGCGCAAAACTAAGCGTTTCAAGTTCTTAGCCATACAACGATTAACAGCCTATTTGCATCTTTTTACCCTACGGTTGAGGTTTTTGAATAACTTTACCGTTTTATTATCAATACTCGATGAAGCGTATATTTTCACTGCTATTTTGCCTTGGCACCACCTATTTTCTTTTTGCACAAACAAATGAGTTTGAGCTAAAAGTCACTTTCAAGCCTTTCAAACATCAATTCATTTATCTCGGCTATCATTATGGCAAGCAAAAACCCATCATTGATTCGGTAATGCTGGATGATAACAGCACCGGTACATTTAAAAAAGCGACAAAATTAGAGAAAGGTGTTTACCTTATCGGGTTCCCAAACAGGATGGCGTATTTTGAAGTTTTGATTGACAAGGAACAAAAATTTGCTGTTATTGCAGATTCAGCAAACCTTCTTCCTTCCATGAAGTTTGTGGGTTCACCAGACAATACTTTGTTTTTGCTATACCAGAATTACGCTTTTACAAAAGGACGTGAAATTGAAGATGGTAAAAAGCAATTGGCTGCGGCAAAAACGAAAGCAGATTCAACAAAATGGACAGACGCTATTATTAAAAGCGATAAAGACATTCAACAATACCGGCAGGACCTTATTACAAAAAACCCTGATGCTACTATCAGCGCTTTATTAAAAGCGATGAAAAATCCGGAAGTGCCGCCTGCTGCCCAGCACCCCGGAGGAAAATATGATTCCACATTTGCTTACCGTTATTATAAAAATCATTACTGGGACGACACCTGGTTTTTTGATGAACGCCTTGTCCGTACTTCGTTCTTTGAAGAAAAATTAGATGACTATTTCGCAACAATGATCTACCCCCATCCTGATTCTGTAATTAAAGAAATAGACTGGATGCTTGCATATGCCACTGCGAATGATGAGATGCAACGTTTCCTGCTGGTAAAATTTATTAATCGCTACCTGAACCCGCAATACATGTGGGAAGACAAAGTATACGTTCATCTTTTTGAAAAATATTTTTCTCAAAAAGAATATCCATGGCTGAGAGAGAAGGGAAAGAAAACAATTTTTGATCGCTACTATAGCATGGCTGCAAATATTTTTGGCTCTACAGCAGCCGATATTCAATTACCTGATAGCACAGGTAAAACAAAAAGTTTATATAGCATAACCAATCCATATACCATTGTTATTTTTTGGGATCCGACTTGCGGACATTGTAAAGAAACCTTGCCACGGATAGATTCTATTTACCGGGCCAAGTGGAGTTCCCTGAATGTAAAGATCTATGCGGTGGCAAAAGAAACTGATGGTACCATAAAAGATTGGCTGAGCTTTGTTGGCGAGCATCAACTGAAAGGCTGGGAGCATGTATATTATTCAAAGGATGCAAATGATGCCAGGGTAAAAAATAATATCCCCAGTTATTACCAGTTGTATGACGTACAAGTTGTACCTACA
>Ga0207641_10000419_pt1 | contig 49566 bp, 49 predicted proteins | sample KBSSwiS62_FD_184306 | JGI IMG/M metagenome (GOLD analysis project Ga0207641, IMG submission 184306) | Switchgrass rhizosphere microbial communities from Kellogg Biological Station, Michigan, USA - KBS Switchgrass S6-2 (SPAdes) (version 2) | ecosystem: Host-associated > Plants > Roots >... | reverse complement strand
CAGGTGCAGCAGGCCGAGGAAGCCGCAGCGGAAGCCGAAGCCCAGCGCGGCCGAGGTCTCCGGCTCGTAGGTGAGCGCGGCGTCGTTGAGCTGCAGCTTGTCCAGGGCCTCGCGCAGGTCCGGGTACTGCGAGCCGTCCACCGGGTAGAGGCCGGAGTAGACCATCGGGCGGGGCTCGCGGTAGCCGGTGAGTGGCTCGGTGGCCCCGTGGCGCTGGGAGGTGACGGTGTCGCCGACCTTCGACTGCCGGACGTCCTTCACCCCGGTGATCAGGTAGCCCACCTCGCCGACGCCCAGGCCCTCGGTGGCCTTCGGCTCCGGCGAGACGATGCCGACCTCGAGCAGCTCGTGGGTGGCACCGGTCGACATCATCTTGATCCGCTCGCGCGGGACGATCCTCCCGTCCACCACGCGGATGTAGGTGACCACGCCGCGGTAGGTGTCGTAGACGGAGTCGAAGATCATCGCTCTGGCGGGAGCGTCCCGGCGTCCCTCCGGCGCGGGGATCTGCTTGACGGCCTCGTCGAGCAGCTCGGGCACGCCGACGCCGGTCTTCGCGCTGACCCGCAGCACGTCCGAGGGCTCGCAGCCGACGATGTGCGCGATCTCCGCCGCGTACCGGTCCGGGTCCGCCGCGGGCAGGTCGATCTTGTTGAGGACCGGGATGATCGTCAGGTCCTTCTCGAGCGCCAGGTAGAGGTTCGCGAGCGTCTGCGCCTCGATGCCCTGCGCCGCGTCCACCAGCAGGATCGCGCCCTCGCACGCCTCCAGGGCGCGGGAGACCTCGTAGGTGAAGTCCACGTGCCCGGGGGTGTCGATGAGGTGGAGCACGTGCTCCTCGCCGCCGACGGTCCACGGCAGGCGCACGTTCTGCGCCTTGATGGTGATGCCGCGCTCGCGCTCGATGTCCATGCGGTCCAGGTACTGCGCCCGCATTGCGCGCTCCTCGACCACGCCGGTGATCTGCAGCATGCGGTCGGCCAACGTCGACTTGCCGTGGTCGATGTGGGCGATGATGCAGAAGTTCCGGATGCGCTCCGGCGGCGTGAACGTGCGGTCGGCGTACGTCGTCACTCAGGGATCCATTCCGGTACGGGGTCGCCGCCATCGTCCCACGTCGGGGTTCCGCACCGCGCAGGTGCGGCCAGGTGTGAACCGGGCCACCGCGGGGTACCCGGCGCCATGGACTCCGCGACCTCCGGACCGTCTGCCGCGCCCAGCGGCCCCGGGCCCGACCGCGCGGCCGCTCCCGGCAGCGTCGAGGCCCCACCGTCCGGCTCGGACTCCTGGGTCGGGCGTCGGGTGCGCGGCCGCGCCGGCGGGACGTTCGGGCGGCTCACCGAGGTCGCGACCGGCCCGGACGGCACGTCCTGGGGCGTGGTGCGTCCCCGGCTCGGCTCCGCGCGGGCGATCCCGCTCGACGGCGCGGCGCCCGACGGGTCCGGCGTGACCGTCCCCATCGACCGCCGGACCCTGCGCAGCGCGCCCGCGGGCCGCGAGCCCGCACCCGAGCTGGCCCGGCACTACGCCTCACACGGCGCCCTGTCGGCGGCGCACGAGTACCAGCACGAACGCTTCGGCGGGTTCAAGGTCGGCTCCGCGTTCTTCGGCTGGCTGGTCGCCGTCGGGCTGACGGTGCTGCTGGCGGCGCTCGCCTCGCTTGTCGTGCGGCTCACCGGGATCTCCCCGAACCTCGCCGCCGCGCCGGGCCAGGACCCGCGGATGCTCGGCATCACCGGCGGGATCGTCGCGGTGGTCGTGATGCTGCTGGCGTACGTGGCGGGCGGCTACGTGGCGGGCAGGCTCGCGCGGTTCGACGGCGCCCGCAACGGTTTCGCGGTGTGGGCGATGGGCGTGGTGGTCACGGCGGCGGTCACGATCGCCATCGCCGTCACCGGGACCACCGAGCCGCTCTTCGCGGCCCTGCGGGTGCCGGGCATCGCCCTGTCGGGGTCGTCGCTGTCCTGGTCGTCGGCGATCGCGATCGTGGTCGTCGCCGCGGTCGCCCTGGTCGGCGCGATCGCGGGCGGCAAGGCTGGCGAGTCCTACCACCGCCGCGTCGACCGTGCGGCGGAGAAGGCCCTCTGACCTGCGCTGATCTCGTCGGTCAGCGCACGCTCTCGCCGGTCTCCTCGTCGATCGCGCCCCGGCGGGCGCGCGGCGGGGGTGCCGGCATGAGGGGCGCGCGGTCACCCGCGTCCCCGCCGCCCTCGGTCAGCCAGAGGGTGACGGTCTCGTGCGCGGGGACCCGCTCCCCCGCCGCGGGCTTCTGCTCCGTCACCACGTAGCCGGTCGTGTCCGGGCGCAGCCTGCGGCGCAGGCCGGGGTCCGCGGCGAGCGGGTGCAGGCGCTGCTCCACCAGCCGGGTGCGGGCCTGCTGCCAGGTCAGCCCGACGACGTCCGGCACCACGGCGAGCGAGCCCGCCACGCCGAGCGCGAGCTCCTCCGCCGCCCGCGCGGTCGCCGACTCCGCGGGCGGCGCGGTCGCGGGCTCCTCGTCCAGGTCCCGCCATCTCTCCCACGCCGACTGCCGGGTCACGCCCAGCCGCGTCGCGATCTCGGCCCAGGACCGCCGGGCGCCGCGGGCCTCCCGGACGGCCTCCAGCTCGGCGCGGTCCAGCAGCCGCCGCAGCGACCCGATGTCCGACAACGCCTCCAGCGCCGCCTCGCCGGACCGGCCGCGCGCAGCGAGCCGGTCCCAGGCGGCGCGCCCCTCCCGCCAGGACTCCATGCCGTCAGGTTAGCCTGACAGCGCGCTGTCGGCCAGGGTCAGGGCGCCGAACCGTCCCACTCGTCGAGCGGGGCACAGTGCCACCACCAGCGCTCCAGGCGCGGGCGCTCCCCCAGCGGCGCCCGACCGTTCGCCCAGCGCAGCGTGGGCCAGGAGCGCCCGTCGTGCGGGGCCCACGGGAAGAGCCTGCGGACGACGTGGGCCGCCAGGTGCGCGTCCGGCTCGAAGGCGAGGCCGAGGCCGCGGGCGGCGTCGTCGGTGTGGACGAGCAGCTCGTCGCAGGCCATCGCGGCGAAGCCGGACGGGTCGGCCGCGCCGTCGGGATGGAAGCCCCGGGCGTGCTCGTCGCACGCGTCCAGGGTCGCGGCCAGCACGAACGCCGCCGACCGCACGGTGGCGACCAGGGCGGCGGGGGCCCGGTCCGCGTGCACCCGCAGCTCCAGGGCGTCCACCTCGGTGGGGCCGCCTGCGAGGTCCGCGGCGTACCAGTGCAGGGTCTCGGCCACATGCGCGACGACCTCGGCGACGCTGCGCTCGTCCGCCCCCGCGCGCACCGACCAGTCCCGCCCGGCCGCGCCCGCGAGCAGCCCTGTGCAGGTGGCGGCCGCGGACCGTACGTCGTCGCTGTGCACCCGGACACGGTAGGAGCGCCCGCGCGCGGACACCAGGTGTATCCGGGACCCGAACGGGCGGTCCTCCACGAACCGCTCCCCGGGCCCGCCGGATCGTGGTGCTGCGTGCCGACGGCCTCGGTGCGGCCCTGGTCGCGGACCTGCTCGTGGGCGACGACTCCCGGCCGCGGCACCTCGCCGAGGCGGTGGGCACGCCGACGGTGGGGGGTTCATCCGGTCCACCCTGGTCGTGAGCCCGCTGTTCCGCGGAACCCCACGTGCCGGTCCGGCCGGATCACGACGCTGTCCCCCGGCTCCGCCCGCTAGGAGGGTGCTGAAAAGCTCCGCCCGTAGCGAGCGGCGCGCAGTAGGCCGGAGCTTTTCAGCGCGCTCCTAGGTCGCGGCCAGCGCTCCGTCCGGGGCCAGCCCCCCGTGCTGCTCTTCGCAGGCGCGGTCACGGGGGCACGGCTCGCCGCCCAGGAGCTGGTCAGGCGCGAGCCGGGTCGCAGCTGCATCGACACGCTCGACGAGGTGCTCACCCGGCTCGAGTCCGGCATCCCGTTGGCGGAGCCGCCCCTGCCCGGATGATCCCGCCCTGAGCGAAAAGGCGTGGCCGATGAGTTCCGGTCGCGGTTAGCGTCTGAACCCACATGCGAGATCCGCGTGTTCCCCAGACCCTTGGAGTGCCGGCATGACCGCCCCCGACGTGTCCGTGTCCCCGGCCACGACCCCCCGCAACGCCTCGACGGTGATCTGGCTGCTCGTCGGCTCGGCGTTCGTCATGATCCTCAATGAGACGATCATGAGTGTCGCGCTCCCCGTGCTGGTCACGGACCTCGACGTCAGCGTCGGCACCGCCCAGTGGCTGACGTCCGGGTTCCTGCTGACCATGTCCGTGGTCATCCCCATCACGGGCTTCCTGCTCCAACGGCTGACCCCGCGCACGATCTACCTCGCCTCGATGTCCCTGTTCAGCCTCGGCACGCTCATCTGCGCGCTGTCGCCGGGCTTCGGGCTGCTCTTCGTCGGCCGGATCGTGCAGGCCCTCGGCACGGCGGTGATGGTGCCGCTGCTGATGACGTCGGTCATCCGGCTCGTCCCGGTCGAGCAGCGCGGCGCCAAGATGGGCATGATCAGCCTGGTCATCGCCGTCGCGCCCGCCATCGGCCCGACCGTCTCGGGTGTGATCCTCACGACGCTGAGCTGGCGCTGGATGTTCCTGGTCGTGCTGCCCATCGCGCTCATCGCGCTCGCCATGGGCGCGGCGTTCCTGAAGCTGCACAGCGAGACCCGGGCCATCCCGCTGGACTGGGTGTCCGTGGTGCTCTCCGCGCTCGCGTTCGGCGGGCTGGTGTTCGGGCTGTCGCTGATCGGCGAGGCGGCGCGGGGGGCGTCCGCGGTGTCGCCGTGGGTGCCGATCGCGGTCGGCGTCGTCACGCTCGCGTTGTTCGTCGCGCGACAGCTGCGGCTGCAGCCCGCCGGGAAGGCGCTGCTGGACCTGCGCCCGCTCTCGCACCGCTCCTTCACGGTGCCCCTGATCCTGATGATCCTCGGCATGATGTCGCTGTTCGGCGTGCTGATCCTGCTGCCGCTCTACATGCAGGACGTCCTGCATGTCTCCGCCTTCGTCACCGGCCTGGCGGTGCTGCCGGGCGGGCTGGTGATGGGCATCCTCGGCCCGTTCGTGGGGCGGCTCTACGACCGGGTCGGCGCGCGGCCGCTCGCGGTGCCCGGCACCGTCGTGCTGGCGCTGGCGCTGTGGGGCTTCACCACGCTGGGCGAGTCGACGCCGATCGCGATGCTGATCGGGCTGCACGTCGCGCTCGTGGTCGGGCTGTCGTTCATGTTCACCCCGTTGATGACGGACGCGCTGGGCAGGCTGCCGAGCGAGCTGGACTCCTACGGCAGCGCCATCCTGACCACGTTGCAGCAGGTCGCGGGCGCGGCGGGCACGGCGCTGTTCGTCACGCTGATGGTGGCGTTCGCGTCCACACCGGACGTCGCGGCGGACGTGACCGGCGCCCGGGCCGCGTTCGTCTGCGCAGCGATCATCGCCACCGTCGCGGTGCCGGTCTCGCTGCTCGTGGGCGGCAAGAAGAAGGCCGCGGTGGCCTGATCCTCCTCGGATGGGGTTATAGTTAGGGGTATAACCCCATCCGAGGAGCGTCCGTGCCCAAGATCAACGTCTACCTCCCCGACGAGCTGGCTGCCGCCGTCAAGGAGGCCGGGATCCCGGTCTCGTCGGTGTGTCAGCAGGCCCTCGCGGAGGCGGTGGCGGCGGGCGGCGCTCCCGAGACCCGAGGAGCGAGCGTGGACACACCCGGCTGGAACCGCTTCACCGCACGGGCCCGGGCGGCGGTGCAGGCCGCCGTCGCGCACGACTCGCCGACGACCACGGACCTGCTCGCCGCGGTCGTCGAGGAGGGGGAGAACCTCGCCCTCACCATCCTCGCGGCGCAGGACGTGGAGCCGCCGGACCTGCTCGCCGAGGCCCGCGGCCTGGCCGGCGCCACGAGCTGCGCGAGCGCGCTGGAGCGCGCCACCACCGAGGCGCTCCGGCTGCGGCACAACTACATCGGCTGCGAGCACCTGCTGCTGGGGCTGGCCACCGGCCCGTCGGAGGACGCCGTGGTGGCCGCCCTGCGCTCGGTCGGCCTGCGCCCCGAGACGGTCCGGACGGCCGTGGGCGCCGCGGTCGCGGGCGCGGTGTTCACCCGGACCCAGCAGGCGAACGCAGGCCTCACCGCCCCGGTCCGCACCATCCTGGAGGACATCCGGACCCGTCTGACCCGCCTCGAACGCGGCACCGCCTGACCCGAGCCGGGACCATGCCGGGGGCTAGGAGGGTGCTGAAAAGCTCCGGCCGTAGCGAGCGGTGTCCAGGTGGTGACCTCGCAAGGCGCGCGGATGCGCCGATACCGCTGTTGTATCGGCGCATCCGCGCAACGCCGCGAGGGCGCCGGCTGGGCGGCGCGCAGTAGGCCCGAGCTTTTCAGCGCGCTCCTAGGCCAGGCGGGTCATCTTCACGGTGACGTCGAGGGCCTCCGCGGTGCCGCCGGAGTAGATGCCCTTCAACGGGCTGACGTCCGCGTAGTCCCGGCCCACCGCGACCCACACGTGCCGGGCGCCGATCGGGATGCCGTTGGTCGGGTCGAAGCCCCACCAGCCGCCGGTGCGCGCCTCGATCCACGCGTGCGACTGCCCCGAGACCGTGTCCCCGACCGTGACGTCCTTCCTCGGCAGCAGGTACCCGGACACGTACCGGGCGGGGATCCCCATCTCGCGCAACAGGACCAGGGTGAGGTGCGCGTAGTCCTGGCACACCCCCTTGCCCGCCTGCCAGGCCTCGGCGGCGGACGTGTGCACCCCCGTGGTTCCGGACTGGTAGGTCATGGTGTCCCGCACCCAGTCACACGCGGCGAGGACGGCCTCGGCCGGGTCCTTCCCCTTCTTGATCCCCTTCGCGACCTTGCTGAGCTCCGGATCGCGCGAGACGTAGTCGGTGAACTCCAGCATCTCCGTGTAGCGGTCCCGGATCGGTTCCGACACGAGCTCGGCCCAGTCCGTCTCACGGACCGGCTCGGTGTCGTCCCCGGTCTCGACCACGGAGATGCCCGTGACCTGCAGCTGCGTGTGCGGGGCGTGCAGGTCGAACGCGGTGACCTGGGTGCCCCAGTAGTCCTCGTAGCGGTAGCTGCGCGTGGCCGGCGTGGTCTCGACGCGGCTGACGATCACGTTCTGGTGGGAGTCGCTGCGGGGGGTGAGCCGCACCTCGTTGTAGGTCTCGTGCACCGGCGAGCTGTACTTGTAGCCGGTCTCGTGGACGACCCTGATCCGCCAGCCCATCTCAGACCACCTCCGGCGCGGTCCACGCCACCCAGGGCGCGGCGTGGAAGAACTGCAGCGAGACGGCCTCGCCGACCTCGCGGATGCACTCCTGCAGGCCCTCGAGCTGGGCGGGCAGGTCGTCCAGCAGCTCCTCCGGGCGGAGGAACTCCAGCTCGCTGCGGGCCCGCCCGAGCAACCGCAGCGCCTCGGCCTTGGCGCCGACCCGGACGGTCGGGCGGTCGTCGAGCTGCTGCAGGCACAGCTCGGCCTCGCGCAGCGCGTGGAACACCGACCGCGGGAAGAGCCGGTCCATCAGCAGGAACTGCACGACCCGCACGGCGTCGACGGCGCCGCGGTAGGTGCGCAGGTAGGTGTCCTGCGCGCCCGCCGAGCGCAGCACGGACAGCCATCCCGGCGAGCTCATCCGGTCCGACACCCGGCTCATCAGCAGCCGCACCACCATGTCCACCCGCTCGACGGAGCGTCCGAGCAGGTAGAACCGCCACGAGTCGTCCCGGCTCATCGTGGAGGCCGCGAGCCCGGAGAACATCGCCGCGCGGTCCTCGATGTAGCTGAAGAAGGCGTGCGGGCCCACCCAGCGGGCGTAGCGCTGCCGCTCGGGCACCGCGTTCCACGTGGCGTTGAGGCACTCGAACATCTCGCTGGACACGACCTCGCGCGCGCCGCGGGCGTTCTCGCGCGCACTGGAGATCGAGGAGACGATCGAGCCCGGGGTGTCGGTGGAGTAGCCGAGCAGCTCGGTGAGCGAGAAGGCGTCGAGCGGCTCGTCCGTGCCGGGGTCCACGCCCATCACGCCGAGCAGGGTGCGGGCGACCTTGTCGACGTCGATCGTGGCGTCCTCGAGGAGCTGGTGCACCGAGACGTCCAGGATCCGGGCCGTGTCGTCCGCCCGCTCGACGTACCGGCCGATCCAGTACAGCGACTCCGCGTTGCGGGCGAGCACTACACGTCCCTCCCCTGTTGCTGTTGTTGCTGTTGTTGCTGGCCGACCGTGAGCTCGGGGCCCTGCTCGGCGGCCGGGCCGCTCGCGGGCGCATGGCTCGCGATGCCCCCCTCCCCCAGCTCCCGCTCGGACTCGCTCGCCCGGCTCGCCGCCAGCACCCAGGTGTCCTTGGAGCCGCCGCCCTGGCTGGAGTTGACCACCAGCGATCCCTTGGGCAGGGCCACCCGGGTCAGGCCGCCGGGGAGCACGAAGACGTCCTCGCCGTCGTTCACCGCGAAGGGGCGCAGGTCGACGTGCCGCGGGACCAGCCGGTCGTCCACCTTGGTCGGGACGGTGGACAGCTGGACGACGGGCTGCGCGATCCAGCCGCGCGGGTCCTCCTTGATCGCCTTCCGGGCGGTCTTGAGCTGGGTGGCGCTCGCGTCGGGACCGAACAGGATCCCGTATCCGCCGGAACCCTCGACCGGCTTGAGCACCAGCTCGTCGAGGTGGTCCAGGACGTGCCCGCGCTCCTCGTCCAGCCAGCAGCGGAACGTGGCGACGTTCGGGATGACGGGCTTCTCGTCGAGGTAGTACTTGATCATCTGCGGGACGTAGGTGTAGACGAGCTTGTCGTCCCCCACCCCGTTCCCGACGGCGTTGGCGATCACCACGTTGCCCGCCCGCGCCGCGTTCATGATCCCGGCGACGCCGAGCACGCTGGTGGGCTTGAACTGCAGCGGATCGAGGAAGTCGTCGTCGATCCGCCGGTAGACGACGTCGACGCGCTGCTCACCCTCGGTGGTCCGCATGTAGACGACGTTGTCCCGGCAGAACAGGTCCCGGCCCTCGACCAGCTCAACGCCCATCTGCCGGGCGAGCAGCGAGTGCTCGAAGTACGCCGAGTTGTAGACGCCGGGGGTGAGCACGACGACGGCCGGATCGGCGACGTTCGGGGCGGCGGCCGCCCTGAGCGCGTGCAGCAGGTGCGTGGAGTAGTCGCCGACCGCGCGCACCCGCTGGCGGGTGAACAGGTCCGGGAAGACCCGGGCCATGGTGCGCCGGTTCTCCATCACGTAGGACACGCCCGACGGGTTGCGGAGGTTGTCCTCCAGCACCCGGAACGTGCCCTCCTGGTCCCGGACGAGGTCGATGCCCGCCACGTGGATGCGCACGCCGTTCGGCGGGTTGAGCAGGTGGGCGGAGCGCTTGAAGTGCTCGCAGCTGGTGATGAGCCGGCGCGGGAGCACGCCGTCCCGCACGATCTGGGCGTCGTTGTAGACGTCCGCGAGGAAGGCCTCGAGGGCCTGGACCCGCTGCACGATGCCGCGCTGCAGCCGGGACCACTCGCTCGCGGAGATCACCCGCGGCACGATGTCCAGCGGGAACGGCCGCTCCTTGCCGGAGAGGCTGAACGTGATCCCCTGGTCCATGTAGGCGCGATCCAGCGCCTCGGAGCGCGCGGAGAGGTCCGCCGCCGCGGTCGGGGCGATCGCGTCGTGCAGGTGCCGGTACGGGGCGCGGACGCTGCCGTCGTGGTTGAACATCTCGTCGAACGCGTCCGGGTTGGGCCGGTCGGGTTCGAGGTAGCCGTCGAAGAGCGCCGAGCCCTGCTCCCTCTCCGGCACCTCGTCGGGCCGTGGGCGTGCTGGTCTACGGTCCACTGCTCGGCTCACGAGGGTCATCTTGACCGTTCGTCGCAGCCTGAGCCAGACGGAGACGTGCTACGTCCGGGTTAACGCCCCGCCGGCCGGGTGACCTGTGTGGGTGACGCAACGATGATCACCGGACCGGGCCCCGGCCGTGCGACGATGGCTCGGTGCGCCCGGCCCTGTGCGGGGCGAGCCGAGGCGGTCTGTAACATGGACCGCCGAGTGCTCGGCGTGCTCGCTCGCATCGGTGGAGAGCCGTCCGCGGATCGCCGGAGCCGACCCGAGAACCCGCAGAAGACTGAAGAGGCACACCAGCGTGGCGAACATCAAGTCCCAGATCAAGCGCGTCAAGACCAACGAGAAGGCCCGGCAGCGCAACAAGTCGGTCAAGTCGTCGGTGAAGACCGCGATCCGCAAGTTCCGCGAGGCCGCGGAGGCCGGCGAGACCGAGAAGGCCGTCGAGCTGCAGCGTGCCGCCGCCAAGGCCCTGGACAAGGCCGCAGGCAAGGGCGTCATCCACAAGAACCAGGCCGCGAACCGCAAGTCGGCGATCGCGAAGCGCGCCGCCGAGCTGTCGGCCTGAGCGGAACCCCCGCGCTCTGCAGGCGCGACCGCGCTCCCCGCTGAGCGCTCCTGACGACGGCGCTGCCCTTTCCCGTGGGGCAGCGCCGTCGTCTTTCGCCCGCCCGGAGCACCCTCCCGCCACGCGCCCGATGATCGATCTCAGTGGCACATGAGCGGTCCCGCGACCGCCGTCCCGTGGCGCTCGGGCATCGATGATCGATCCGAGAGGAACGGCAGCGCAGCGGCGACCGCAGTGCCGTCACACTCGCGTCCACCGCGGACTGATGATCGATCCGAGTGGCACCCGCTCGCTCTGACGGCCGCAGTCGCGTGGCGATCGGAACGATCTTCGTGCGCGGGGACCTGCAGGACGCGCGACCGCCTCACGGCCGGTCCAGGCTCTCGTGCCCTCCCGGGATCTCGTGGCGCCCGGGATCGAGGGCCGGGCGCGGGGTGGGCTCAGCCGGTGCCGCGGGCGTCCACGACCGCGAGGACGGCGCGTTCCAGGGCGTAGCCCGGGTCCGCCGCGGCGCCCTTCACGTCCGCGTTCACCTGGGCCGTCGCGGCGATCGCCGTGGCGAGTCCGGCGGGGCGCCAGGCCCGCACCTGGCCCTGCGCCTTGCGGATCTTCCACGGCGGCATGCCGAGGCTCGAGGCCAACCGGTTCGGGTCACCGCGCCCCGCGGCCCCGACCTTCGCCAGGGTGCGCACCGCGTCCGCCAGCGCGTCCGCGACCAGCACGGGCGCGACACCGAGGACGAGCGCCCACCGGAGCGCCTCCAGCGCCCCCGACCGGTCCCCCGCCACCGCCTTGTCCGCGACCGCGAACCCCGAGGACTCGGCCCGGCCGCGGTGGTAGCGCCGGACCGCGTTCCCGTCCACCTGGCCGCCGCTGTCCGAGACCAGCTGGGCCGTGGCCGCCGCGAGCTCCCGCAGGTCCGAGCCGACCGCCTCCAGCAGGACCGACACCGCCTCGCCGGTGACCGACCCGCCGGCGCGCCGGGCCTCGGCCCGCACGAAGTCCGCCCGCTCCTCCGCGCGGGTGAGCTTGTCGCATTTGGTCACGACGGCCTTGAGCCTGCGCAGGTCGTCCGCGAGCTGCCTGCCGCGCGCCCCGCCCGCGTGCACCGCGACCAGCACGATCCCCTCGGCGGGCTCCTTGCCATACGCGACCATCGCCGCGGCGAGCTCCTTGTTCGCCTCGTGCGAGGTCTGCACCACGACGACCCGCGACTCGGCGAACAGCGACGGGCTGAGGTATCCGACCAGCTCGCCCGGTGTGAGATCGGCGGGCCGCAACCGCCGCACGTCCGTGTCCGGGTCCACCGCGCGAGCCCCGCGGACGATCTCGGCGACGGCCCGTTCGACCAGCAGCTCCTCCTCGCCCACGACGAGCTGCAGGGACGCCGGGGGCGCGGTCTTGGGCGACACGACGGTTCCTCCTGCGGCACTCGGGCGGACGGGACGGGAGCGGACCGGACGGCGACGGACACCGCGCGGGCTGGCCGCGCAGGCCCGACCATCGTCCCCCACCGCACCGACAGTCCGCGCCCGCCCTCCGCCGCAGGGGTGAGCCCGCTCTCGGATGGCGCCTTCACCTGGCCCGGCGGGAGGGCGGTGCCGTAACGTGGACGACATCCGGATCTTCCGGTCGGCCAGCCCGTGTGGGCGAGGACACAACCGAATATGGCTCATCCAGAGGGGCAGAGGGAACGGCCCGTTGAAGCCCCGGCAACCGGCGTCGAACGACGATCCGCGCGCGACACCGCCAGGTGTGCGCACGTCGACGGACCAGGTGCCAATTCCGCCCGCCACTTGCGGGACAGATGAGGAGATCTCATGACTCTCACGACCGGCACGCCCACCGGCACCGCGTTCGACCTCGGCCCCGCCCGCGCGCTCTCCTGTCGCGAGTGCGGCCACGAGGCCCCGTTGGCCGCGGAGTTCGCGTGTGCGCAGTGTTTCGGCCCACTGGAGATCGCCTACGACTTCCCCGAGGTCACCCGCGCCTCGATCGAGGCGGGCCCGAAGAACATCTGGCGCTACCAGGACCTGCTGCCGGTTCCCTCGACCGTGCAGACCCACCCCAACACCGAGCCCGGCCTGACCCGCCTCATCCAGGCGGACCGGCTGGCGGCCGAGCTGGGCCTGCGCAAGCTCTGGATCAAGGACGACACCGGCAACCCCACCCACTCCTTCAAGGACCGGGTGGTCGCGGTCGCCCTCGCGGCGGCCCGCGAGCTGGGCTTCACCGTGCTGTGCTGCCCCTCCACCGGCAACCTCGCCAACGCCGTCGCCGCGGCTGCCGCCCGCGCCGGCTGGGACTCCGTGGTGTTGATCCCCTCCGACCTGGAGCAGGCGAAGATCACCACCACCGCGGTGTACGGCGGCACCCTGCTCGCTGTGGACGGCAACTACGACGACGTGAACCGCCTCGCCACCGAGCTCGCCGCCGAGCACGAGGAGTGGGCCTTCGTGAACGTCAACGTGCGCCCCTACTACGCCGAGGGCTCCAAGACGCTGGGCTACGAGGTCGCCGAGCAGCTCGGCTGGCGGCTGCCGGACCAGATCGTGGTCCCCGTGGCCTCCGGCTCGCAGCTGACGAAGGTGGACAAGGGCTTCGGCGAGTTCGTGAAGCTCGGCCTGGTCGACGAGAAGCCCTACACGATCTTCGGCGCGCAGGCCGCGGGCTGCTCGCCGGTCGCGACGGCCTTCGAGCAGGGCCACGACTTCATCCAGCCCGTCAAGCCGGACACCATCGCCCGCTCGCTGGCGATCGGCAACCCCGCCGACGGCCCGTACGTGCTGGACTCCGTGCGCCGCACCGGGGGCGCCGTCGGCCACGTGACCGACGACGAGGTGCGCGAGGGCATCCGGTTGCTGGCCCGCACCGAGGGTGTGTTCGCGGAGACCGCGGGCGGCGTCACCGTCGCGACCGCGAAGAAGCTCATCGCCGAGGGCAAGATCGACCGGGACGCGGAGACGGTCCTGCTCATCACCGGCGACGGCCTCAAGACCCTGGACGCGGTGTCCGGCCAGGTCGGCCCTACCGCGACCGTGCCGTCGACGAGCAAGGCGGTCCGCGAGGCGCTCGAGAACCGCTGAGCCGCACAGGCTCCGCCCGCGGGCCCGGGGATCCGTCCCTCGGGCCTGCGCCCCCATGCGGGCCTCCGCCGAGATCCGGGCCCGGCCGCACGTCCGCGCCCAACCGCGGGTCGGGGTCCTTCCGCGGGTCGGGGTCCTTCCGCGGCTCGAGGTCCTTCCGCGGGTCGAGGTCCTTCCGCGGGTCGAGGTCCGTCCGCGGGTCGAGGCGCCCCTGCCGCGGGAACCGCGCGGGGCGGGCAGCGGATCGCCGCGGGCCACGAGCTCGTCCGACGCCGTGACGGCGACGTCCCCGTTCTGGTCCGTGCGACGGACGGCCACTCCGGACTGGGCCAGCAGGTCCATCAGTCCCGGGTTGGGATGGTGGTAGACGTTCCCGGCCCCCACGCTGACCAGCACCGCGCGCGGCGCGACGGCCGCGAGGAACTCGCGGCTGGTGTACCGGGAGCCGTGGTGGGGCATCTTCAGCACCTCCGCACGAAGGTCCGCGCCGCTCGCCACGAGCGCCGCCTGGGCCGCGAGCTCCACGTCCCCGGTCAGCAGGATCCGGCCCGCCGGGGTGGTCGCGCGGACGACGACCGACGTGTTGTTGACCGCGGTGCCGTCCTCGCCGTCCGCGGCGGTGGCTCCCGGGGACGGAGCGAGGACGTCGAGCTGGAGGGACGGCCAGCTGAGCCTGCGCCCCGCGGTGAGCTCGACCAGACCGGTCCCCGCGGCCCGCGCCTGCCCCGCGATCCGGCGGACCAGGCCCTGCGGCTCGTGGGAGGGCCCGAGCGCGATCCCGCCGACCGACCGGCCGCGCAGCGCACCCGCCAGCCCGCCGACGTGGTCCGCGTGCAGATGGGTGAGGATCACGAACGCCAGGGACTCCACCCCGAGCCTGCGCAGGCAGGCGTCCACGGCGCCCTCCTCGGGCCCGGTGTCCACCATGACCGCCCGACCCGGCTCGCCGGTCGCGAGGACCAGTGCGTCTCCCTGCCCGACGTCACAGGCCACCGCCGCCCACGCCTGAGGCGGCCATCCCGGGCGGACGAACCGGGTGGGCACGAGCACGAGAGCCAGGCCGACCAGGACCGCCAGCACGACCCAGCGCGACCGCCGGAACCGGAACGCGACGACGAGCGCGACCAGGAGCCCGAGCAGCGCGACCGCGCCGACGAGTCCGGCGGGCCACGGCAGCACCCCGCCCGGGACCGCCGCCGCCCGGTCCCCGACCAGCACCAACCAGCCGACCGCCGGGCCTGCCGCCCAGGCGCACGCCGTCGCCACGGCCGGGCTCGCCGGCGACACGACCGCGGCCGCCACCCCGAGGATCGTCGCCGGTGCCACCGCCGGCACGACGAGCAGGTTCGCCAGGACCCCGACCAGGCTGACCTGCCCGCTCAGCCCGGCGATCAGCGGCGCCGTGCTGAGCGAGGCGGCAGCGGGGACCGCGAGCAGCTCCGCGAGTCCGAGCGGGACGCCGCGGCGGTGCAGCGCCGCCGCCCATCCCGGAGCGATCAGCACCAACGCCGCTGTGGCCACGACCGACAGCGCGAAGCCGAGGTCCACCGCCAGGGCGGGGTTCACCATCAGGAGGACGAGAACCGCCGCCGCGAGCGCGGGGACCGCGCTGCGCCCCCGACCGAGCGCCAACGCCAGGAGGACCACCAGGCCCATCACCGCCGCCCGCACGACGCTCGGCGAGGGCCGGGCGAGCACCACGAACCCGACGACGGCGAACGCCGCGGCCGCGGCCGCGAACCTCGGGTCCACCCGCAGAAGCCGGAACAACCCGAACACGGCCGCACCGACGATCGCCAGGTTGGCGCCCGAGACGGCGGTGAGGTGGGTCAGGCCCGCCGCGCGGAGGTCCTCCTCGACCTCGGAGGTCTGGGCGCGGGTGTCGCCGACCGCGAGACCGGGCAGGAGGCCCGCCGACGCGGCGGGGAGGACCCCCGCCGCGGTGCGCAGGCCCGCCCGCAGCGAGCCGGCCGCGGTCTGCCACCAGGGGGCGGGCCCGACCGTGGTGGGCGCGCCGCGGACCTGCAGCACCGCGATCGTGAGATCCGAGCGCTGTGCGGGGGCGAGGAGGCCCTCCGCGGTCACCTCCTGCCCGGGGAGCAGGTCCCGCCAGCCCGCCTCCGGCACGAGCAGCAGGACCCGTCCGCCGCTGCGCCACTCACCCGCGCCCGACACGGCGGCCTCCAGCTCGGCGGGCACGGTCAGCCGCGGCTCCCCGGGGACCGCGCTGCGCACCGTCCGGGGATCGTCCGCGAGGACCACCCGAAGGGTCGCCGAGGCCCCGTGCTCCGCGGCGGCTCGCAGCGGATGTCCCTGCACCTGCCACGCCGCCACCGTCGCGGGCAGGCCGACCGCGAGGGCGCACCCGGCCGCGGCCAGGACCGCCGCCCCGACCCGGCGGGGCGACCGCAGGCGCACGAGGACCAGGAGCACCGCCGCGCAGGCGCAGCCGGCGACCCCCGGTCCAGGCCCACCGAGCAGGGCCGCGAGGACGGTCGCCCACGCCGCCAGCGCCGCCGGGACCAGCCGGAGGTCCGGGCGGGCCCGAGGCTCCTCCTCCGGACCGCCCCGGCGAGCGCGCGGCATGGCGGCGAGGACGCTCCGCACGTCCGAGCCGTTGCCGCTCGACGGCCGGAGCCTGCCGCGCCGCGACGGACCGCCTGATGCGGCCCCGACCGGCGAGCCCGCACCGCCAGGAGGACCCTCGCCCGGCGTGTCCCGTCCGGCCCCCCGCTGCCGCAGCAGGCGCGATCGCCCTGCGCCGCCCCCCGCGGCCGGGGAATCCCCGGACCTCATACCGTCACCAGGTCCTTGAGCTGCGCGAACCGTCGCTCGCCGATGCCGTCCACCTCACGCAGCTGGTCGACGCGGGCGAAGCGGCCGTGCGCCCCGCGCCAGTCGAGGATGCGCTGCGCGGTGACCGGGCCGACGCCGGGCAGCCCGTCGAGCTGCGGGAGGGTGGCGCGGTTGAGGTCCACCTTGCCGCCGCCGCCGGCCGCGCCGGACCCGCTCGACCCCGCGGTCCCCGATGCGCCGGTGCCGCTCGGGCCCGCGGTCGCCGCGTCCGGCGCGGGCCGCACGCCGACGGCGACCTGCTCACCGTCCGCGACCCGGCGGGCGAGGTTCAGCGTCGTCAGGTCGACCCCCGCCAGTGGGCCGCCGGCGGCCTCCAGCACGTCCGCGACGCGGGCGCCCTCCTGAACCCGCACCAGACCCGGGTGCGCGACGCGCCCCGAGACCGCGACCACCAGCTCGGCGGGCGGCCCCGGCGCGGTGGTCGCCGCGGTGGCGGCCGCCGATGGATCCGCGAGCGAGACGGCCGGCAGGGCCGGGAGCGGCTCCGGCTGTGGGCGGGCGCGCCACACCCCGACCGCGGCGATCACCGCCGCCACGGCCGCGACCAGCACCAACGCGACGGCGCCCCACCGCCCGGGATCGAGCCGGGCGCCCCGCCACCCGGCGGGGAGCCAGCGGGCGCCGACCCTGGCGAGCCTGCCCGGCCTGCGCCCCGGATCGTGGCCAACGGCCGCGATCGGCTCAGCGTCGGTCGGCGGGTTCTCCGCCGGCAGGTCGAACCACGGCGCCGCGGGATCGGCATGCATCCACCCGTCCGGTTCCGGGGACGCCTCGGCGGGCGTCGCCGCCTCCTCCGGGGCTGGAGCGGGGCTCGACCGGGTCGGCAGGGTGCGTGCGCCCTCGACGGTCGACCGCGCCGGGGCGCCCGGTCCGGGGAGGGCCGGTCTCAGGGTGGGAGGCAGAGGCGGGTAACGGACCTCGGACGACCGCTCGCTGGTGCGGCGTGCCGCCCCCGCCCTCCGTCCGGCCCAGCCTTGGTGAACCTCGGGTCGTCCTCCTCCGGCCTCTCCGCCACCCGGGACCGCGGTCGCCCGGTCTCCGAGCGCCCGATCCACGGGCTCCCGCACTTCCCCGCCCTCCGCGTCGGGGGCCGCGGGAGCGATCGGGTAGGGCGGGCCCACAGGGGTGCCCAACAGCGCGAACAGTCGCGCTGCCGGGTCGGCTGAGGGTGTTCTGCGGGCCACGACTCGACGCTAGGGCGGACCACGGACCCCCGACCGGATCGTCGAGAATCCATCCCCACGCGGCGGGATCTGGGGACAACCCGACGGCCCCCGACGTCGTCGGGCCGAGAAGGTCGGTGCGGTGCGGGAGGCTGGAGGGGGTCGCTGCGCGCCCGCGCCCCGGGTCCGGGGTCGCCGACCCGACCGGGCACGGTCCGGTCGGCCTGCAGCGTCGAGGAGACAGGGCGGATCCCCGACCACACCTATCCCCGCGGCACCACCACGACGCCCAGCGCCCCGTTCCCCACGTGCGCGCCGATCACCGCGCTGATCTCGGAGACCACGGGTGGCGGTGAGTCCGGCAGGCGTTCGTGCAGGCGGTCGGCGAGCTCCGCGGCGCGGTCGGGGACACCGAGGTGGTGCACGGCCAGGTCCCCGCCCTCCCCCGCCGCCTCGACGGCGTGCTCCAGCAACCGCTGGGTCGCGCGGGCGGCCGTGCGCACCTTCTCCAGCACCGTGATCCGGCCGTCCACCAGGTGCAGCAACGGCTTCACCGCCAGCACGGTGCCCAGCACCGCCGCCGCGGTCCCGATCCGCCCGCCGCGGCGCAGCCTGTCCAGCTCGTCCACGCTGAAGATCACCCGACAGCGCGCGGCGACCGATGCGGCCGCCTCCTCCACCCGCTCGCCCGACGCGCCGGCCCGCGCAGCCCGCTCCGCGGCGAGCACGGCGAACCCGAGACCCATCCCCAGCGCCCGCGAGTCCACCACCCTGACCTGCGCGGGCCCGACCTCCGCGGCCGCCAGCCGGGCGGCGTCCCAGGTCCCGGACAGCTCGCGGGACAGGTGCACGGAGACCACTCCGGTGGCGCCCGCCTCGAGCAGGGAGCGGTAGACCGCGGCGAACGCCTCGGGCGTCGGCCGCGAGGTCTGCACCTCCAGCCTGCGGTCCGCGATCGCCGCGCTGAGCTGCCCGGGGCCGATGTCCACGCCGTCCCGCACGATCCGGGGGCCGAGCCGGACCTCCAGCGGCACGACCCGCACGGCGCCGACGAGCTCCGCGGGCAGGTCCGCTGTCGAGTCCGTGACGACTGCGATGCGGCCCATCGACCCGACCACCCCGCCGCTCCCGGCCGAATCGGATGTATCGGGCATCTACGGCTCCCGCACGAGGGGACCCAGCACCTCGGCGAGGGTCTCCCCCACCCGATGGTGGGCCTCCCAGCCCCAGTGCATCCCGTCCGGGTTGCCGTGCCCGCCCAGCACGTGCGCCGCGACCAGCGCCGCCACGTCCAGCACCCGGACCCCTTGTGCCGCAGCCCATTCACGGGTCGCCCGCTCGGCCGCGGCCCGCCCCGCGTGCACCCCGCCGTAGGCCGCCGCGCGGTGCACCGACGGCAGCAGTGCGACGACCGGCAACCCGGGCCGCAGGGCCGTCACGGCCGCCCGGCAGCGCTCCAGGTACCCCACGGTGAGCTGCGGGGGCAGCGCCACCCGCCCGGGCAGGCGTCTGGCCAGTCCGGGCTGGAGCCGCAGGTAGGCCGCGCGGGCATGGTGTCGCAACGGCTCCGGCCGCAGCACGGGGATCAGCTCACGTACCGCCGTGGGCAGCGGCGAGGGCAGCGTGTCCATCCCCCCGACGCCCAGCACCAGGGCGGACGCGCGCGGCACGGCCGCCCACACCCGCGGATCGTGGGTCACGGCGTGCCAGGCATGCCGCGCCGTCCAGCCGATCCCGGCGACGAGCTCGGCCCGTCCGCCCAGCGCCCGCGCGGCCACCTGCGGCCAGATGCCCGGATGGTCCCGCGGGCTCGGCGCGCTCGGCCCGTGGAAGGCCAGCGAGTCCGCCACCACCAGCAGCTCAGGTGACACCGATGTTGTACCCGGAGAGCCGCCAGCGCGGATGGTCCGCCCGGCGCGCGACGACCGCCCACTTGCAGTTGCCCATGCCGCCGATGATCGGCCAGACCTCCTCCGGCAGGTCCAGCAGCCCGGACACCAGCCCGGCGATCATCCCGCCGTGCGCGACGAGCAGCACCGACTGGTCCCCCGACGTCGCCGCGAACTCCTCGTCCAGCTCGGCGACGACGGGCAGCGACCGCTGCACGACGGCGACGCGGGACTCCCCGCCCGGCGGGGTCCAGCGCGGGTCCCCGCGCCACTCCGCGATCTGGCCGGGATAGTCCACCTCGACCTCCGCGACGCTGCGCCCCTGCCAGTCACCGAGGTGCGTCTCGCGCAGCCGGGTGTCCAGCCGCACGGGCAGGCCGACCTTGTCCGCCACCGTGTTCGCCGTATCGACCGCGCGCGAGAGGTCCGAGGAGATGATCGTGTCGAAGGCCATCTCGGCGATCACCGGCGCCACCCGCACCGCCTGCGCGCGACCCTCCGCGGTGAGCTGGGAGTCGAGGTGCCCCTGCATCCGGCCTGCAACGTTGTAGTCCGTCTGGCCGTGTCGCAGCAGGACGATCCGGCGCAGCGTCACGCGGTCAGCTCCGGGAAGTCGATGGTCGGACAGTCCTTCCAGAGCCGGTCCAGACCGTAGAAGCCGCGCTCCTCGGTGTGCTGCACGTGCACGACGACGTCGGTGTAGTCCAGCAGGACCCATCGGCCCTCGCGGGTGCCCTCGCGGCGGGTGGGCTTGACCCCGGCCTCCCGCAGCTTCTCCTCGACCCCGTCCACGATCGCCTGCACCTGCCGCTCGTTCGGCGCCGAGGCCAGCACGAAGCAGTCGGTGATCACCAGCTGCCCGGAGACGTCCAGCACGACGATGTCCTGGGCCAGCTTGTCGGCGGCCGCCGCGACCGCGACCCGGGCGATCTCGACCGCCTCCGCCGTTGCCGTCACTCGGGCTCTCCCTCCGCAGGTTTCCGCCACCCAGTGTGTCAGGCCCGGTTCAGCCGGCGGTCCGCGCCTCGTCCGGGAGGTACAGCCGGCGCTTGGTGATGTACTGCACCACCCCGTCCGGCACGAGGTACCAGACCGGGCGACCGGCGGCGACGCGCTCGCGGCAGTCCGTGGACGAGATGGCCATCGCCGGCACCTCGACGAGGGTGACCGCACCCTTGGGCAGGTGGCCGTCCGCGAGGTCGTACCCCGGCCGCGTCACGCCGATGAAGTGCGCCGACGCGAACATCTCCTCGACCTTGTGCCAGGACAGGATCTGGGAGAGGGCGTCCGCGCCGGTGATGAAGAAGAGCTCCGCGTCCGGCATCTGGTGGTGCAGGTCGGCCAGGGTGTCCGCGGTGTAGGTGGGGCCCTCGCGCTCGATGTCGACCCGGCTCGTGGTGAACCGCGGGTTCGACGCCGTGGCCACGACCGTCATGAGGTAGCGGTCCTCGGCCGGGCTGACGTGCGTGTCCGACTTCTGCCAGGGCCTGCCGGTGGGCACGAAGATCACCTCGTCCAGCGCGAAGCGGTCCGCCACCTCGCTGGCGGCGACGAGGTGGCCGTGGTGGATGGGGTCGAACGTCCCGCCCATCACGCCGATCTTGCGGTGCATCGGCGCAGGATATCCGCAACCCCGGCGTCACGACCTGGCCGTACGCCGGCCTGAACCAGATGGTTCACCGCGTGTCAGCGCGGGCTGAGCTCCCGCGCCCGTTCGCACCGCTCGGCGAACGCGACGGCGGCCGCGGAGTGGGTCGCCGCGACCTCGGCGGCGTCCCCCGTGCTGAGCAGGTCGAACTGCAGGCCCCGCCACAGCGCGACGATCTCGCGGCCGATCAGCGCGGCCGCCGGCTCCGGGACGCCCTCGGCGCGCAGCTGCGCGGTCACCGTGTTCGTCCAGTCCCGGCCGACGCGTTCGAGGAACCCGTCGAACCGTCCGGGCTGGTGCAACGCCACGCCGTAGACCTCGAAGAACAGCCGGTGGAACCGGTGGTTCTCGGCCGCTGCGATCCCCGCCCAGCAGCCGTCCAGCCGCTCCGCGAGGGGCTCCGGCCCGGCGAAACCGGCCATCGCGGCCCCGAACGTCGGGAAGCGGTGCGACGCCGCCAGCAGTGCGTCCGAGATCAGCCGTTCCTTGGTGCCGAAGTAGTAGAGGAGCATCCGATTGTTGGTGCCGATCGCCGCGCCGAGCTTGCGCAGGGTGAGATCGGCGATGCCGTGCTCCAGCACGTAGCCCGCCACGAGCCCGAGCAGCCGCTCCCGCTCCGTGCCGCCTCCGGGCCCGTCCGCCATCCGCACACCGTACTCAGTAGAGATGGCGGAACTGCACGCTGATCCGCGGCGCCGCGGAGCGCACCTTCGGGACGCCGTGCTGCCAGGTCCGCTGGCACGTCCCGCCCATCACCAGCAGGTCCCCGGGCGCCGGCAGGAACCCGACGGAGGCGCCGCCGCCCTTGGGCCGCAACCGGAACGGCCGCACCCCGCCGAGCGAGACCAGCGCGACGACCGCGGTGTCCCGCTCCCGCGCCACGCGGTCGCCGTGCCACGCGACGCTGTCCGCGCCGTCCCGGTAGAGGTTGGCCCCGACCTGCGTGAACTCGACACCGTACCGGCCGGAGAGCAGGCCGCGGGCCTCCTCCAACACGGGAGACGGCGCCACACTCCAGCGGTGCGTCAGCCGGGGCTCGGGCAGTGTCCGGTCGTACATCCGGACCTCGCGCTGCGCCCATGCGGTGGCGTGCAACAGCTCGTCGAACAGGGCGTCCGCGCCGCTCAGCCAGCCGGGCACGACGTCCACCCAAGCCCCCGCACCCAGCTCGTGTCGGAGCCGGCCCGCGAACGCCGGGTCGACGGCGAGGGCGGGCCCGTCGAGGAGGGAGGGTTGCCAGGCGAGGTCCACGGGCCCACCGTAGACGCGCCTGCCGAACATCAGTTCGATATCTCACGATGCAGGAACCACTTCCCGGATCCTGGTACAGCGACGTAGCGTGCCCGGCATGCCTCCCTCCCCGCGGCGCTGGGCGATCCTCGCGGTCGGCGTGCTCGCCCAGACCGGTGCCTGCGCGTTCGTCTACGGCGTTCCGTTCCTGGTCCCGACGCTGCGGGACTCGCTCGGGCTCTCGCTCGCGACTGCCGGGACGTACGTGGCCGCGCCGACCGCGGGGCTGCTGCTCACGCTCATCCTCTGGGGCGCGGCCGCGGACCGCTTCGGCGAACGACGGGTGATGGGCTCAGGCCTCGCCCTCGCCGCGGTCGTCGCGGGGGTCCTGGCGGCGGCCGACCCCGCCGGGCACGGCGTGGTCCTCGGCCTGCTCGCCCTCGGTGGCGCCTGTGCCGCCTCGGTGTTCGCCGCCAACGGGCGGATGATCATGGGCTGGTTCCCGCGGAACGAGCGCGGGCTGGCGATGGGGATCCGGCAGACCGCGCAGCCGCTGGGCGTCGCGGTGGCCGGGCTGGTGTTGCCGGGGCTGGCGCAGCGGATCGGGCCGTTCTCCGCGCTCGTCGTGCCCGCGGGGCTCTGCCTGCTCTCCGCGGTGCTGGTCGCGGTCGTCGTGCGGGACCCGGCGCGGCCGCCGAAGGGTGCCGCCGAGCGCGCGGGCGCGCCGTACCGCACGCCGCTGCTGTGGCGGGTGCACGCGGCGAGCGCGCTGCTCGTGGTGCCGCAGTTCGCGTTCAGCGCGTTCGGGACCGAGTACCTGGTGCGCCGGCAGGGCTGGGGCGTGGCCGTGGCGGGCGCGTTCGTCGCGGTGGTCCAGATCGCGGGGGCGGTGTCCCGCATCGGGTCCGGGGTGTGGTCGGACCGGGTCGGGTCCCGGCTGCGGCCGATGCGCCTGCTCGCCGTCGGGGCGGCCGCGGTGCTGCTGCTCTTCGCCCTCGGAGACGCGCTGGCGCCGTGGCTCGCGGTGGCGATGCTGGCCGCGGGCGGGATCGTCACGGTGGCGGACAACGGGCTGGCGTTCACCGCGGTCGCCGAGATCGCGGGCTCGGCGTGGTCCGGGAGGGCACTGGGCGTGCAGAACACCGGACAGAACGTGCTGGCGTCGCTGACCCCGGTCGCGCTCGGCGGGCTCGTCGGGGTGACCGGATACGCCGTCGGGTTCGCCGTGGCGGCGCTGACCCCGCTGCTCGCCGTCGGGATCACGCCGGTCCGGGACGAGCCGAACCCGAGCTGGTGAGCGCGGCGGTGAGGAACCGCAGCTCCGGGGTCATGTCGGCGCGGACCGCGGAGTCCGAGTCCGCGTGCCGCTGCACGGAGTGCCGGTAGCTGACCGCGGACGCGAGCAGCATCGACGCGCTGTCCACGCCCTGTGACGCACCCGCCTCGCGCAGCACCGCCCGGATCTCGACGACCATCCGGTCGAAGCGGGCGTGCAGCGCCGCCCGCACGTCCGGATGGGTGTCCGCCTCCCGCCAGAGCAGGTGGGAGAGGACGGCGGAGGAGTCCAGCATCTCGTCCAGCACCGCGACGAGGCGGCGCAGCGACTGCTCGACGTCCCCCGGGACCACGACCGCGGCCCGGTCGACGCGTTCCTCGGGCAGCCGCTCGACCAAGGCGCACAACAGGTCCACCTTGCGGGTGAAGTAGTAGTGCACCAGCCCCTTGGGCACCTCGGCTCTGGTGGCGATCCGGGAGGTGGGGGTGGCGTCGAAGCCCTTGTCCGCGAAGAGCTCCTCGGCGGCGGCGAGGATCCGCTCCCGCGCCGGTTCGGGTTCGGGGGTCATCACAGGACATCCTGACACGCGGCGGGGCCGCGACCCGTGCGGTCGCGGCCCCGCCTGATCGGTCTCCGACTAGTGCGCGGCCACCCCGCGGTGCGCGGTGTTCGCCGCCGGGAGCGCGGTCGCGGCCACGATCACCGCGAGCGCACCACCGATCCACGACGTCCACGACGCGCCGGTCAGGTCGCTGTAGCCCATGACCCACGGGGCGATGAACAACAGCACGCCGACCACGCCGTGCACGTACTCGCTCGCCACCGAGCCCGGCTGAGCCAGCGACCAGAGCGCCGTCAGCGCGAGCACCACACCGAGGACGATCAACGTCCAGAGCGCGGCCGTCCCGGTGGTCACCACGATGGGCGACAACGCCACCAGGACACCGATCACCAGAGCGGCCCAGTCCTGCCAGCGAGTCCACGCCTTCGCGGTCATCGCGATCACTTCCCTCCAGGAGATCCTTCCCGATGCCCCAGGTCTACGCTTTGACTGGCCGCCCGGTCAAGTGTGATGTAGGTCATTCTTGCACGGTCCGCGTTCGCCGGGTCGGCCGGGTCGGCTGGGTCGGCCGGACTACCCCCGCCTGCTCTGCGCGGCGGCGTCGGCGAGGATCGGCAGGGAGGAGTCCGGGCACCCACGGGATCGACAGCACCGACGGCGAGGACGAGGCCGCCACCCTGTCCCGCCCGACGATCGGCGCGATCCCGCCCGTCCGCACCGCGGGCATCTGCTGTACAGCCGGGTCCGCCCGCAACGCGGCGGCGCGGTCCTCGCTGCCGAAGAAGCCCACGAGCAGGTCGGACCGCAGCCGCGGCACCAGCTCGGCGCTCACCGGGTAGTACACCGCGTCCCCCGACGGCGCGTTCGCCTCGACGAACGGGGCGCTGGTCAGCCCCATGTCCTCGAGCAGCCGGACCCGCACGTCCGTCGGGCGGAAGAGGAGCGGCAACCCCAACCCCGGGCTCCCGCCCGCCGAACCGTCGCCGGGGAGGGCCCCGCCATACTGGCCCGGTGTTCGGACGCGGCAAGGACCGGAAGGCCGTCCAGAAGGCACTCGACCTGCTGGAGCAGCGGGCGTTGTTCGCGGAGAAGGCGGACTGGCCGACCGTCCGCGACGAGGTCGCCGCGGTCGCGGACGATCCCGAACAGCTCGAGCTGCGACTGTTCCACCTGGTCAGAGAGGTCGGTGGACCACACAGCGGGGTGCGCAGGCCGCGTCCGAGCGGGGCCGCGCCACAGCTACCGGCGGTGGAGAGGCAGGGCGAGGCGACCGTCGTCACGCTGCCCGCGTGCTCGCCCGAGGACGCGCGGGCCTACACCGAGGCCGGCCGCGCCGCGCTCGCCGGGATCGAGGCCGAGCGCTGGATCGTGGACCTGCGCGGCAACGGCGGCGGATCGATGTGGCCCATGCTCGCCGTCGTCGCGCCGCTGCTGCGGGGGGACGGCGAGCTGGGCGCGTTCGTCGACCGGGACGGCGGGCGGATCCCGTGGACGCTGCGGGCGGGCCTGGTCTCCAGCGGTCCCACCCCGAAGGCGCAGGGCGAGGCCGGGCGGCGCGAGGGCGCGGTCTCGGTGCTCACCGACGGGCACACGGCGAGCGCGGGCGAGGCCGTCGCCGTCGCGTTCCGGGGATTGCCGGACGTGCGCTCCTACGGCTCCCCGACGCTGGGCTTCAGCACCGGGACCGAGACGGCGATGCTGCCGGACGGGCTGGTGCTCACCGTCGCCACCAGCAGGTTCGCCGACCGGACCGGCACGGTCTACGGCTCCCGCATCGCGCCCGACGTGCCCTCGGAGGATCCGCTGTCCATGGCCCTCTGGGACCTGTAGGCCGCCCGCAGCAGCTCCTCGGCGAGCGGCATCGTCCGCTCCCCCGGCAGGACGATCGCGATCCAGCCCGGGTACACCGGATGGGGGAACGCGGTGTCCACGCCGGCGGGATCTCCAGGGACGAGCCGCTGCCGCGCTTCCCGCCCGGCCCGGACGTTCAGCCGCCACCGTCCCGGCTCGTCCAGGCGGGACGCCGTGTCCCCCGGATAGTCCTTCGTGACGATCGTGGCGAAGGGCTGGGATCGTTGGGGCACAACGCCGTCAGGGGCGTAGTAGAGGAAGTGGTCGCCCCACGCGATCTCCGGGTGCCCGCTGCCCGGACCCGGCGCGAGGTCGAGGACACCCTCGAACCCGCCGACCAGCGCCACGATCTGCTCCATACTCATGTCTTCGAGTGTGGGGTTGAAGTGCTTATGGAGGGTTGATGCTCGGTACCGCCGAGGTGGCCCGGGCGTCTGGCTACTCGGTGCAGCAGGTTCGTGACCTCGAACGGCTGGGAGTGATCCCGCCGGCCTCCAGAGCCCGGAACGGGTACCGCGCCTTCCGTCGGCTGCACGTCCGCGATCTGCGCGCGTACCGGCAGGTGGCCCTCGCCGTGGGCCCGGTCGAGGCGCGACGGGTGCTGCGGGACATCCGCTCCCTCCCCCGACCTGAGGCCGCCGCACTGGTCGGCGGGCTGCACGCCCGGCTCACCCGCGAGCGGGAGGAGGCGCTCGCCGCCCGACGGGCGCTGCTCGCGATCCGCGCCGAGGAGGGCGGAGCCGAGACGCTGACCATCACGGAACTGGCTGCGGCACTGGGGGTTCGGGCCTCCACGCTGCGGTTCTGGGAACAGGAGGGGCTGCTGCGCCCGGAACGGGTCGAGGTCCGCGCCGTGTCGGCCCGCCGGTATCCGGTCGCAGCGGTCCGGGACGCGCGGATCGTGGCGGCGCTGCGGGCATCGGGGTACCGGATCCCGGAGGTCCGCCGCGCCCTGGACACGGTGCACGGGCTGGCCGATGGCCCCGATCCGCTCGTGGCCCTGGACGCCCGGCTCGACGCCCTCGCCGCCCGCACGCTGGCCCTGCTCCGCGCCGGGGGGACCCTCGCGGCGATCATCGAGGCCGCCGGATGACACGGAGCGCAATCGAGCCGCAGAGGTGTTCACCGACGTCGACCTGCTGCTCACCCCCACCACCGCCCCGGCGGACGCCCGCATCCCCGTCAGGACGACCCGAGCGGTGCGGGGTCGGAGAACCCCGCCCACCGGCGGATCGTGAAGCGGGCCCCGTCGCGCCCCACTTCGACGGCGCCGGGGCCGCCGAAGTGGGCCGGCACCACCAGCGCGCGCTGGTCGGCGGCGCGTTCGAGGACTCGTCGCCGGGTTCGTGCCGCCTCGGCGGGATCGTGGCAGAAGCAGCTGGACACGCCGGGCTCCAGGACCTGTACCGGGCTGTGCAGGAGATCCCCGACGAAGACGGCTCGATCGGTGCCGGACGCGAGGCTGAGCATCGCGAGCCCGGGCGTGTGGCCGGGGGCGAGGTCCAGGCGCAGGTTCTCGTCGATCCGGTAGGAGCCGTCCCAGACGGTCGCCTGACCGGAGCGCAGGACCGGGGCGACCGACTGGTCGAAGTCGTTCGCCAGGTCGCCGGGCCCCTCGCCGCCGGTCCGCGGGTCGAAGAACTCGATGTCCGGGCGCGAGAAGAGGTACCGGGCACGCGGGAACATGGGGACACGCTCACCGTCGCCGTCGACGCGGGTGTTCCCTCCGATGTGGTCGGCGTGCAGGTGGGTGCAGACGACGACATCGACGCTCGCGGGATCGATGCCCGCGGCGGCGAGCGCCTCGGGGAGTCTCCCACCGCTCGGCGCCCCGGGCCGGGCGGGAGCGGCGGGAAGGCCCGTGTCGATCAGAACGGTGCGCCCTGCGCTGCGCAGCACCCAGGACTGCAGGACCACGCGCACGCCGTCGGAAACCGCGTCCCAGTGCTCGGGGGCGAGCCAGGAACGCTGTGCGTCCCAGAGCGAGCGGTCCGTCCCCGGGAAGAACCGGCTCGAGGGGAGGGCATAGTGGGCGACGTGCGCAACCCGCGTCACCGACACCTCACCCAGTTCGATCGTGTCCACCCGCCGATCGTCGGGCCGTCGCGCCGAGAGCGATAGAGGGAACATCCGTGTCCACTGAGACGACCTGGGACGACGTGCCCGATCCGCCGCCGGGGCGGGAAGCCCAGGTGACCCTCCGCGAGCAGCTGGCCTGTCCCGTGACGGCCGTGCTCCACCGGCTCGGCGACCGGTGGAGTGCCGTCGTGGTGCGGCTGCTCGCCGAGCGTCCGCACGGGTTCAACGAGCTCGACCGCAGGATCGAGGGCATCAGCCGCCGGATGCTCACCCGCACGCTCCGCGGGCTGGAGGAGGACGGTCTCGTCAGCCGGACGCCCGGCACCGCGGCGACCGGTCGCGTGGAGTACGCGCTGACCGCCCGAGGCCGTTCGCTGCGAGACCAGCTGGCCCGGCTGGGCCTCTGGGCGGCGGGGCGGCCCGAGCCGACCCCCTGATCCGTCCGGAAGGAGCCGCACTCAGACCGGGAGCAGGCCTTCCACGACGTCCGTCAGCTGCGCCGCCGTCCGGCATTCGTGCATCGGGAGGACGTCCGCATAGCGCGTCGCGGCCGAGTCGCCCGTCCCCCACTGCCTGCGCGGCTCCGGGTTGAGCCAGTGCGCGTGCCGGGCCTGCCCCACGAGCCGCTTGAGCACCGTGAGGTTGGGGTCCCGGTAGTTCGTGCGGGCGTCCCCGAGGATCAGCAGCGAGGTCTTCGACGTGATCGCCTCGCCCCAGAACTCCGCGAAGCTGCCGAGCGCGTGGCCGTAGTCCGAGTGCCCGTCGAACGCCGTGAGGTCGGCCTCGCGGAGCACCCGCTGCATCACACCGGACAGCTCGGCTCCCGGCTCGAACAGGTGCGTGACCTCGTCCGCCTTCTCCACGAAGGCGAACACCCGCACCTTGGAGAACTGCTCTCGCAACGCCTGGACCAGCAGCAGCGTGAAGTGGGAGAACCCCGCGACCGAGCCCGAGACGTCGCAGAGGATGACGAGCTCGGGGCGGCCGGGCCTGCGGGTGCGGTAGGCGGGCTTCATCGGGACGCCGCCGGTGGACATGCTGCGCCGCAAGGTCCGGCGCATGTCCAGCTGACCGCGCTTGGCGTGCTTGCGGCGCACCGCCAGCCTGCTGGCGAGCCTGCGGGCCAACGGGTGCACGGTGCGGCGGAGCTGCGCGAGCTGGTCCGCGTAGGCGGAGAGGAACTCGACCTGCTCGGCCTGCTTCGGCACCGCCGTCTTCGCCACCGCGTCCCGGCCGCGCTGCTCCGCGGACCGGCGCCGCACCTCGTCCTGCACGAGTTGGCGGAACCGGGCGATCCGGTCCCGGATCTCGCGGCGGCGGACCTCGTCGGTGAAGTCGTCGTCCTCGGGGGTGCGCAGGCCGTCCATGATCTGCGCCAGCAGCGTCTCCGGCGACATCAGCCGCAGCGCCTGGTAGGCCGACCAGCTCGGCTGCCGGTGCCTGCCCTGGATCCCGGTGCCCGCGGCGCCGGAGCGCCCGAGGGCGTCCACGGCGGCGCGGGCGAGCTCGCGCAGCCGCTCCTCGTCCCCGTCCCGGAGCAGGTCGGCGAGCATGTCCCGCAACGCGTCCACGTCGACCGGGCCGGGCTCGCCGTCCTCCCCGTCGGCGCGCGGGACCTCGAACCCGCCGGTTCCGGCGCCGAGGGCGGGCGGGAAGTAGAGGTCGAAGAGGGTGTCGAACACCTGCCGCTGCCCGGAGCGGCGCAACAGCGCGGCGGCCAGGCCCTCGCGCAGCTCCCGGCGGCGCAGCAGGTCCAGGGCGCCCATGACCTCCGCGGCGTCCACCGTCTCACCGGGGCCGACGGACACCCCATGGGTCCGTAGCGCGCCCACGAACGCCACCAGGTGACCGGGCAGGCCGTGCTCCGGGGCCTCCAGCATCAGTTCAACCTCAGCTCCGCGCTCGCCTTGACCTGGTCCGACTGGTGCTTGAGGACGACGCCCATGGTCGCCTTGACGGCGTCGTCGCTGAGGGTGTCCATGCCCAGGGCAAGCAGCGTGCGGCCCCAGTCGATGGTCTCCGCGACCGACGGGACCTTGCGCAGCTCCATCGCCCGCAGCACCCGCACCGTGCGGACCAGCGCCTCGACCAGGGACTCCGGCAGCTCCGGCACGCGGGTGAGCACGATCCGGCGCTCCAGGTCCGGGTCGGGGAAGTCCAGGTGCAGGAACAGGCACCGGCGCTTGAGCGCCTCGGACAGCTCGCGCGTGGAGTTCGAGGTGAGCAGGGCGAAGGGCTTGCGGGTCGCGGTGACCGTGCCCATCTCCGGGATGGAGACCTGGTAGTCCGAGAGGACCTCCAGCAGCAGGCCCTCGACCTCGACGTCCGCCTTGTCCATCTCGTCGATCAGCAGGACGGTGGGGTCGTCCCGGCGGATCGCGGTGAGCAGCGGGCGCGGCAGCAGGAACTCCTCGGAGAAGACGTCGTCCCGGGTGGCGTCCCAGTCCTCGTGCCCCTGACCCGCGGTGATGCGCAGCAGCTGCTTGGCGTGGTTCCACTCGTAGAGCGCGCGGGCCTCGTCGATGCCCTCGTAGCACTGCAGGCGCACCAGCCCGGAGTCCGTGGCGGCGGCGACGGCCTTGGCCAGCTCCGTCTTGCCGACGCCCGCGGGGCCCTCCACGAGCAACGGCTTGCCGAGGCGGTCGGCGAGGTACACGGTCGTCGCGACGGCGGTCGAGGCGAGGTAGCCGACGCCTTCGAGGCGCTCGGTGACCTCGTCGACCGAGCCGAACAGCGGTGCCTGGGTGGCCTTCACCTCCCCATCGTGACCGATGCACCCCACGTCCGCCCAGCCGCAACCGATCGGACGTTCAGTGTGTCACTGAGGGGTACGTCACACCTTGACGCAACCAGGTGATTGCTATAGCTTGTTTCGCAACCGATGAGTTGCGATATGGAGGCAGTCATGGGGTTCCCCGACCGCATCGAGCGGACCGTCGAGCTGAGCCATCCGCCCGCGCGCGTCTGGACCGCGCTGACCACCGCCGAAGGGCTCGGCTCGTGGTTCGGGGACGCGGCGGAGATCGACCTGCGGCCCGGCGGCGCGGGCGAGCTGCGCTGGGAGGAGCACGGCGCAGGCGAGTTCCGGGTCGAGCGGGTCGAGGAGCCGCGGGTGTTCGGCTTCACCTGGCACATCAACGGCCTCCCCGCCGAGGACCCGCGCCGCACCTACGTCGAGTTCACCCTGGAGCCGACGGCGGACGGGACGCGGCTGACCGTGGTCGAGACGGGGTTCGCGCAGCTCGGGCCGGAGGAGCACGAGTCGGCGTTCCACGGGAACGTGAAGGGTTGGGCCGCGGAGCTCGACGACCTGACCGCCCATCTCGATGCGGCCTGACGAGCTCGTCGCCGAACAGGTCTTCACCGCGCTGGCCGATCCGACGCGGCGGGGTCTGCTCGCCGAGCTCGCCGCGCGCGGGCCCGCCACCGCCACCGACCTCGCCGCCCGGCTGCCGATCAGCCGCCAGGCGATCGCCAAGCACCTCGGCCTGCTGGCCGAGGCGGGCCTGGTCACCCCCGAGCCCGGCGAGCGCCGTCGGGTCCGGTACCGGCTGCGGTCCGCGCCGATGCGCACCGCCCAACGCTTCCTGGCCGCCCTGGCCACCGACTGGGACGACCGGCTCGACGCCCTGACCGCACACCTTTCGAAGGAGGAACCGTGATCGTCTCGGCCCAGGAGTGGGAGACCGCTCGACAGGACCTGTTGGTGCGGGAGAAGGAGGTCACCCGGGCGCACGACGCCCTGGCCGCCGCCCGCCGCCGGATGCCGCGGCAGGAGGTGGGGCCCTACGTCTTCGAGGGGCCCGCAGGCCCGGTCCCCCTCGCCGAGCTGTTCGAGGGGCGCTCGCAGCTCGTGCTCTACCGCGCCTTCTACGAGCCCGGGGTGTTCGGCTGGCCGGAGCGTCCGTGCCGGGGCTGTTCCATGATCGCCGACCACATCGGGAACCTCGCGCACGTCAACGCGCGGGACACCACCCTCGCCTTCGCCTCCCGGGCACCACAGCCGGACATCGCGGCCATGAAGGAGCGGATGGGCTGGTCGATGCCCTGGTACACCATCACGGACTCGTTCGACCGGGACCTCGGGGTGGACGAGTGGCACGGCACCAACGTCTTCCTGCGCGAGGGCGACCGGATCCTGCGCACCTACTTCACGAACAACCGGGGCGACGAGTCGCTGGGCAGCACCTGGAGCATCCTCGACCTGACGCCGATGGGGCGCCAGGAGCAGTGGGAGGACTCCCCCGCGGGCACGCCGCAGACTCGGCCCTACGAGTGGTGGGACTGGCACGACTCCTACTCCGCCGCGCCCGCGCCCCGGGAGTGGCTGGACAAGGTCGAGGGCGGGATCGCGGCGTTCGACGAGGCCGCCCACCCGAGCGGGTGCTGCTCCGGCTGAGCGGCCTGTGGACTACTCGGCCCTCGGCGGGTGGGTTCGGCGGAACGTGTCGGGGGTGGGCGGCACCATGGGGCCATGAGCGATCTCCGGGAGCGTGCCGAGGAGCTGTTGCAGACCCTCGCGGGCGAGGGCGCGCGGCTGCGCGAGGACCAGTGGACGGCCATCCACGCCCTCGTCGCGGAGCGCCGCCGCGCGCTGGTGGTCCAGCGCACCGGCTGGGGCAAGTCCGCCGTGTACTTCCTGGCCACGGCCCTGCTGCGGGAGCAGGGGGCCGGGCCCACGGTGATCGTCTCGCCGCTGCTGGCGCTGATGCGCAACCAGATCGACGCGGCCACGCGGGCCGGGATCGTCGCCGTCACCGTGAACTCGGCGAACCTCGACGAGTGGCAGCAGACCTACGCGGACATCGCCGAGGGGCACGTGGACGTGCTGCTGGTGAGCCCGGAGCGGCTGAACAACCCGGACTTCCGGGACCGGGTGCTGCCCTCGCTCACCGCGTCGGCCGGGATGCTGGTGGTGGACGAGGCGCACTGCGTGTCGGACTGGGGACACGACTTCCGGCCGGACTACCGGCGGCTGCGGAACCTGATCGCCGAGCTGCCGGAGGGGATCCCGGTGCTCGCCACCACGGCCACCGCGAACGACCGGGTGGTCACGGACGTCACCGAGCAGCTCGGGTTGCGGTCCGGCGAGCCGCTCGTGCTGCGGGGGTCGCTGGACCGGTCGTCGCTGCGGCTCTCGGTCGTGTCCATCAGGTCCCCGGCGGACCGGCTGGCCTGGCTCGCCTCCCGGCTGGACGAGCTGCCCGGCGCCGGCATCGTCTACACGCTGACCGTGCAGGCCGCGGAGGAGGTCGCGGAGTTCCTGCGGGCCCGGGGCTTCGCGGTGCGCGCCTACACCGGGAGGACGGACGCGCAGGAGCGGCTGGACGCGGAGGCGGACCTGCTGGCCAACCGGGTGAAGGCGCTGGTCGCCACGTCGGCGTTGGGGATGGGCTTCGACAAGCCGGACCTCGGCTTCGTCGTGCACCTCGGGGCGCCGTCCTCGCCGGTCGCCTACTACCAGCAGATCGGGCGGGCGGGGCGCGCGCTGGACCGGGCCGAGGTGGTCCTCCTGCCCGGCCGGGAGGACCAGGAGATCTGGGCCTACTTCGCCTCGCTCGCCTTCCCGCCCGAGCCGCTGGTCCGCCAGACCCTCGCCGCGCTGTCGGACCGGCCGATCTCCACGGCGTCCCTGGAGACGCGGGTGGACCTCTCGCGCACCCGGCTGGAGATGCTGCTCAAGGTCCTCGACTCGGACGGGGCGGCGAAGCGGGTCAAGGGCGGCTGGATCGGCACCGGCGCGGAGTGGGTGTACGACCGGGAGCGCCACGAGCGGGTCGCGGCCGCCCGCCGGGCCGAGCAGCAGGCGATGCTGGAGTACGTCACCACCACCGAGTGCAGGCTGGTCTTCCTGCGCCGCATGCTGGACGACCCGGACCCCACCCCCTGCGGCCGCTGCGACGTCTGCAGCGGCCGGGTCTGGTCCGCGGACGTCTCGGCGGAGGCGGCCGCCGAGGCCGCGGAGCGGTTGTCCCGGCCGGGCGTGGAGATCGCCCCGCGGAAGATGTGGCCCAGCGGGATGCAGGTGCTGGAGATCCCCGTGTCCGGGCGGCTGACGCCGGCGGAGCTCGCCGAGCCGGGGCGGGCCGTCGGGCGGCTGTCGGACATCGGGTGGGGCACGCGGCTGCGCGAGCTGCTCGCCGGCCCGGACCGGCCCGTCCCCGCGGACCTGCTGGACGCGGTGGTCCGCGTGCTCGCCGGGTGGGAGTGGGCGGAGCGTCCGGTGGGGGTCGTGGGCATCGGCTCGCGGACCCGCCCCGGGCAGCTGGCTCACCTGGCCCGGCGGATCGCGGAGATCGGGCGGCTGCCGCTGCTCGGCACCCTCGACCCGGTGGGCGAACGGCCGGGGGCGCACGAGAACTCCGCCCAACGGCTCGCGGCGGTGTGGGCGGGTCTGGGGCCCGCGCCCGCCCTGCAGGTGAGTGGCCCGGTCCTGCTGGTGGACGACGTCGTGGACTCCGGCTGGACCATGACCGTCGCCGCCCGGGCGCTGCGCCGGGCGGGCGCACCCGCCGTCCTCCCCCTCGCCCTGGCCCTCACCGGCTGACCCGCCCGAGTCGGAACCATCTCGGGGGTCGCGGAGGTCGCCCCATACCGCTCCCCCGCGGCCGCGGTGGGTACGGGGGGCGACCGGGTGGATCACGTCCGTGTACTAGTTTCGCGGCGTTCCCCCGTCTGACCGCGGCTCCCCGAGGCCGCTTGAGGAAGGACTGCCCCCGTGAGCACCCTCGAGACGATCCTGACCGACCCGGCCCGCCGCCCGGCCGTCGTCGCCGACCTGAACGAGCTGGTCGGGCAGGAGGTGAAGGACAAGGGCGGGATGTCCGGCGCCGCCGTGAAGCTCGGCTACCAGACCGTGTCCAAGGTCCGCCCGGGCGTCGTGCCGTCGGCGGTGGACCGGATGCTCCCGCAGTTCGCAGGCGCCCTGCAGCCGTTCTACGCGGAGTACCAGGCCAACCCCGGCACGGGCTTCGGCGCCTACCTCGTCTCCCGGGAGAGCGAGGCGGCGGACGCGCTGCTGGCCGTGACCGACCGGCGCGCCGAGGGCTCGTCGTCGGAAGCGCTGAAGAAGGCCTACGCCAAGCTGCGCCCGAACGCCCAGAAGAACGTCCAGGAGGCCCTGCCCCGGCTCGGCACCCTGATCGAGAAGTACGCGGGCTGAGTCCGACCGCCGGGGTGTCGACGGCGCCGCCCCGGCCCCGACCGGGAGATCCGGCTGCGCTCCCTCACTCCGCCAGCAACGTCGTGACCAGACGTTCACTCAGCCCGGCCGGCTCCCCCGCCCACCCCTGCTCGGCGTAGTCCAGCAGCGCGCCCGCCAGCACCCGCCCGACGGGCCCGGGATACCGCTCCGCCGCCACCTCGGCCGCCCGGCGGGCGCGGACGAAATGCCCGCAGCTCACCGCCTCGACCGGCGAGGACGTTCGGCGCAGGCCCGCGCCCCCGCCCAGCAGCACGTCCGCCAGGAGCCGGTCCGGGGTGCGGGTCATGCCCGACACTCGGTTCGCGGCCGAGCGCCGTTATCAGCCCGGCGTGACGACGAGCCGAGTGTGCTCCTTCTCGACGACGACCCCGTCCCCCGGCAGGTCCGCCCCGCTCGGCACGGCGAGGATCCGCAGGTCCGCCGCGCGCGGGCGGCCCGCGGCGAGCCAGCCGTCGAGGCAGCCGCGCAACCGCCGGGCGGCGGCGTCCCCGTTCGGCCCGAAGGCCCGGATGCCGGTCGGGTCGGCGACCAGCGCCGCGCACCCGTCGGGGCCGGTGAGCAGCACCGTCGCCCGGCCGTTCCCGGTAGGGACCAGCCAGGACGCCGGCGGCTCGGACGCCCAGGTCAGCAGCCGGATGCTGCCGGGCGCGGTCAGCATCAGCCACAGGCCGAACCCGTCCCAGATGTCCGCCCGGCCGATCGAGCCGCCCAGCCGGGTGAGCTTCCCCGGCTCGTCCAGCTGCCGGTCCACCTCGGCGAGGTCCGGGCGGGCGCCCTCGGGGACCTGGGCCTCCCAGCCCGCCCGCAGCGGCACCACGGCCGCGGGCCCCGCCCCCTCGCCCCGGAGCCGGATGAAGGCGCAGCCGCGGACGGAGTCGCTGCGCAGCACATCGCCCGGACCCAGGTCGAACGCCACGGAGAGCTGGCTGCCGCGCACGGACAGCGGGAGCAGCAGCCTGCCGCCGGGCGCGAGCTGCGCGACCCACTCCGGGCGGATGTCCCAGCTCCCCACGGTGAGCACGATCCGGTCGAAGGGCGCCGCGTCCGGCACGCCGAGCGCGCCGTCGCCGACCCGTAGGTCCACCCCGGTGACGCCCGCGGCCCGCAGGTGCTCCGCCGCCGTCGCGACGAGGTCGGCGTCGATGTCGACCGAGGTCACCACGGCGCCGAGGCGGGCCAACAGCGCCGCGTTGTAGCCGGTGCCCGCGCCGATCTCCAGCACCCGGTCGCCCGGGCGCACGGCGAGCTGCTCCAGCATGATCGCCATCATCGAGGGCTGGGACGCCGAGCTGGTCGCGACGCCGTCGACCACCCGGGTGGGCACGGCCTCGTCCGCGTAGGCGACCGCGACCGGCCGGTCCGGCAGGAACAGGTCCCGCGGGACGGCCGCGAAGGCCGCGAGGACGGCGGGCCCGCAGCCGGTGGCGCGCACGGACTCGAGGAGCCCCGCCCACGCCTCCGCTCGGTCCATCGGCCCAGTGTGACGGCAGGCGGCTACTCCTGCGTGATGGCCGAGGCGGCGGGGCCGAGCGGCGGCACCCACTCGCGGATCTCGGCGTTCGCGACGACTCCTGCCCTGCCGTAGGGGTCGGCGTCCACGATCGCCTGCACCGCCGCCTTGTCCGCCGCCCGGAACACGAGCAGCCCGCCCGCGGGCTCGCTCGGCGTCCAGGCGCCGGCGACCACGAGCTCGTCGAGGCCGGTGAGGTACTCGCGGTGGGCGGCGCGCGTCTGACTCCGCAGGTCGCTGTCGTCGGTGTAGGTGTAGATCACGGCGTAGGTGCTCATCGAGTCGAGGCTAGAACGTCACGAGGTCGTCCGCGTGGACGATCTCGCGGCGGTAGGCGCGCGGGAGGTCCTCCGACCGCTTCCCGATGACGTGCGGGAGCTCCGCGGCGTCGTAGTTGACCACGCCGCGGGCGACCACCGCGCCATCCGGTCCGCGCAGGTCCACGACGTCCCCGGAGACGAAGTCGCCCTCGATCCCATGCACTCCGGGCGCGAGCAGCGACCGGCGCCGCTCGACGACGGCGGCCACCGCCCCCGCGTCCAGGTCCAGGCTGCCCCGCACGTCCGCGGCGTGGCGCATCCAGAACCGGCGCGCCGACATCCGCCGCCCGCTGGCCCGGAACGCCGTGCCGACCTTCGGGCCGTCCGGGTCCAGGGCGTCCGCGACGTCCTCCGCGGCGGCGAGCAGCACCGGGATCCCGGAGGCGGAGGCCATCGCGGCCGCGGTGATCTTCGTGGCCATCCCGCCGGTACCGAGGCTGCCCTGCCCGGGCCTGGCGACGGTCACCGCCCGCAGGTCCTCCGGGTCCGCCACCTCGGGGACCAGGGTCGACCCGGGTCTGCGGGGGTCGCCGTCGTACAGGCCGTCGACGTCGGAGAGCAGGACCAGCGCGTCCGCCCCCACGATGTGCGCGACGAGCGCGGCGAGCCGGTCGTTGTCCCCCACCCGGATCTCGTCCGTGGCGACCGTGTCGTTCTCGTTCACGACGGGCAGGACGTCCAGCCCGAGCAGCCGCTCCAGGGTGCGTTGGGCGTTCTTGTAGTGGGAGCGGCGGATCATGTCGTCCGCGGTGAGCAGGACCTGACCGATCCGCTGCTCGTGGCGCAGGAAGCTCGCAGAGTACGCGTGCGCCAACAGCAGCTGGCCCACGCTGGCCGCCGCCTGCTGGGTCGCGAGGTCCCGGGGCCGCTTCGCGAGGCCGAGCGGGGAGAGCCCGGCCGCGATCGCCCCGGAGCTGACCAGCACGACCTGCGACCCGGCTGCCCGCCGCCCGGCGAGCGCGTCCACGAGCCGGTGCAGCCGGGCGGGATCGAGCCCCCCGGCCAGCGAGGTCAGCGAGGAGGACCCCACCTTCACCACGACCCGCCGCGCCTCCCCCAGCGCCTTCCGGGTCTCACTCACCGCACACCCCGACATGTCCGACTCGCGGACGGGGGTGTGGGACTCGCGGACGGGGGTGTGGGACTCGCGGACGGGGGTGTGGGACTCGCGGGACCCTTGCTGCGCGAGTCCCACGTCACCGGCCGCGAGTCCCACGTCACCGGCCGCGAGTCGGACATCATCGGGAGGGGTCCTCGTCGGTCCAGAGCTCCAGCTCGTCCTCGCCGAGCTCGAAGTCCTCCTCGTCCTCGACGGCGTCGTTCGTCCAGCGGGCCTCGTGCGCGTAGCTCGCGCCCTCGGCGAGCTCGGCGTCGGTGAGATGGCGGCGGCGGGCCAGCTTGGCGAGCTTGCGCTCGGCGGCGCTGACGCGGGTGACCTGGTTCTCGACGCGCGCGTCCGTGCCGCGGCCCGACATGACCCGCGCGATCCCGGCGGGGGTGCTGGGCTGCCAGTCGAAGGTGATGTCGCCGATGGTGACCGGGCAGCCGGGGACGGCCCCGGCCTCGGCCAGCGCGTCCTCCACCCCGAGGCGGGCGAGCCGGTCGCCGAGGTAGCCGACGGCCTCGTCGTTCTCGAAGTTCGTCTGCCGGATCCAGCGCTCCGGGCGGGCGCCCTTCACGAGGAACCCGCCGTCCAGCTGGGGGTCCGGCTCGATCGTGAAGCCCTGGTCGTCCACGGCGGCGGGCCGCAGCACGATCCGGGTCGGCTCGACGACCGGCTGGGCCGCCCGGTAGGCCGCGACCTGCTCCCCCATCGCGAAGGACAGCTCGCGCAGACCGCGGCGCGACGCGGTGGAGATCGGGAAGATCGGCCAGCCGAAGCGCGCGGCCAGGTCCGCGGTGACGAGGTCGACCAGGTCCGCGGCGTCCGGCACGTCGATCTTGTTCAACGCGATCAGCCGCGGCCGGTCGGCGAGGTCGCCGCCCAGCGCTGGCGTGTAGCGGGCGAGCTCGTCCTCCAGCGCCTGGACGTCCGCGACGGGGTCCCGGCCCGGCTCGAACGTGGCGCAGTCCACCACGTGGACGAGCACGGAGCAGCGCTCGATGTGTCGCAGGAAGTCCAGCCCGAGCCCGCGTCCCTCGGAGGCGCCGGGGATCAGGCCGGGGACGTCCGCCACCGTGAAGACCTCGTCTCCCGCGGTGACCACGCCGAGCTGCGGGACGAGGGTGGTGAACGGATAGTCCGCGATCTTCGGCCGGGCCGCGGACAGGGCCGCGACCAGGGACGACTTGCCCGCCGAGGGAAAACCGACCAGGCCGACGTCCGCCATCGAGCGGAGCTCCAGGGTCAGGTCCCGCTGCTCACCGGGCTCGCCGAGCAGCGCGAAGCCGGGCGCCTTGCGGTTCGACGACGCGAGTGCCGCGTTCCCCAGCCCTCCGCGCCCGCCCTCGGCGGCCACGAACCGGGTGCCGGGCCCGACCAGGTCGGCGATGATCTCGCCGCGCCGGTCGAACACCACCGTGCCGTCCGGGACGCGCAGCTCCATGTCCTCGGCGTTCGCCCCGGCCCGGAAGCCGCCCTGGCCCTGGGTGCCGTTCTTGGCCATCGCGTGCGGACGGTGGTGGAAGTCCAGCAGGGTGTGCACGCCCGGGTCCACGACCAGCACGACCGATCCGCCCCGGCCGCCGTTCCCGCCGTCCGGCCCGCCGAGCGGCTTGAACTTCTCCCGGTGGATCGACGCGCAGCCGTTCCCGCCTGCACCCGCCGTGGCGTGCACGACGACCCGGTCGACGAACCGCGACATGTCCCTACTCCTTCACGCACGAAACGGCGGACCCCGGAACCCGGGGCCCGCCGTTCGTGAAACTGGTCTGGTCGGGCCTCAGGCCTCGACCGGCACCACGTTGACGACCTTGCGGCCGCGCCGGTGGCCGAACTCCACGGCGCCCTCGACCAGCGCGAACAGCGTGTCGTCGCCACCGCGACCGACGCCCTCGCCCGGGTGGAACTTGGTGCCCCGCTGGCGGATCAGGATCTCGCCCGCGTTGACGGTCTGGCCGCCGAACCGCTTGACACCCAGCCGCTGCGCGTTCGAGTCGCGCCCGTTGCGGGAGCTGGATGCACCCTTCTTGTGAGCCATGGCGCAGGTCTCCTTACGCGCTGATGCCGGTGACCTGGACCTTCGTCAGCGGCTGACGGTGGCCCTGACGCTTGTGGTACCCGGTCTTGTTCTTGAACTTGTGGATCCGGATCTTCGGGCCCTTGGTGTGCTCGACGACCGTGGCGGTCACCGAGGCCTTGGCCAGCGCATCCGCATCGGTGGTCAGCTTGTCGCCGTCCACGAGCAGCACGGCGGGCAGGCTGATCTCGGCGCCGGGCTCACCGTCGATCTTCTCGACGGTGACCACGTCGTCGACGGCCACCTTGTACTGCTTGCCGCCGGTCTTGACGATCGCGTACATCGTTGACGCACGACTCCTGAAACTCTCGGGGGACTCATGGGCACGCGTGCCGCGCGCAAACCGTTGCGCGAGCAGCGGCTCCTTGACTCCCAGGGTACGGAAGGGGGATTCGCAGTGCTACACCGGGTCCCCGGTGGAGCCCTGCGCGCCGACGGTGACGGTGACGGCGGCGGCGTCCTCGCCGTCCACCGGCGGTCCGGCAGGGCGCGACGCACCCCGCCGCGACCTGCGCGGACGGGTCACGACCGCGGTCTCGACGGTCGGCTCCGGCTGCTCCGCCACCACCGGCTCGGGCGCCGGGGTGGTGACGACGACCGGCTCGGCCGCCGCGACCGGCGCCCCCGCCGAGCGGGTGACCCGGCCACGCCTGCGGCGCGGTGCGGGGGACTGCTCGGCCTCGGACGCCTCCGCCCGCTCGGCCGCGACCGGTGGTGTCCCGGTCGCGGGCAGGCCGGTGGCGGGCTCCCCGGTCACCGGACCGGCGGGCTCGACGACCGGGGCGGACTCGACGACCGGGGCCGCCTCGTCCGGCTCGCTCTCAGGCTCGACCTCGGTCTCGGTCACGGTCTCGGTCACGGCCTCGGGCTCGGCCTCGGGCTCGGCCTCGGGCGCCTCGGACTCCGCGACGGCGGCCGCGCCCTCCGGCTCCACCGCGACCTCAACGGTCCCGGCGACCCCGGCGACCTCAGCGGTCCCGGCGACCTCACCGGCTTCAGCAGCCTCGACGACCTCAGCCGACCCCGCGGTCCCGCTGACCTCCGCGGCCTCGCCCGCCTCGGTGGTGACGACCACGGGCTCCGCCGCGCCCGTCCCGCCCGCGGGCCGCTCCGCCCGACGCCGTCCGCGCCGCTTGGCGGGACGCCCGGTGTCCACCTCGTCCATGCCGGCGGGGGCCTCGGGGACCTCGGCGCCCGGGACGGGCTCCAGCACCGCGTTGGACGACTCGTCGGGCTCATGGTTCGCAGCGGCCGCGACCAGCGCGACGGCGGCCGCCGCGGCGGCGTTGCGGCCGTTGCGCTCGGGCTCGGGCGTCGGACGCTCCTCCCGGCCGCGGCGGTTGCGGCGCCTGCCGCCGCCCTCCTCGCGGTGTCCGTTCCCGTTCTGACCGTTGTCCTGCTTGGGCTCGACGCCGTCCACGTTCACGATGACGCCGCGTCCGCGGCAGTGCTCGCACGTCGTCGAGAAGTGCTCGAGCAGCCCACCACCGACCCGCTTGCGGGTCATCTGGACCAGGCCGAGCGAGGTCACCTCCGCGACCTGGTGGCGGGTGCGGTCCCGGGCCAGGCACTCGGTGAGCCTGCGCAGCACCAGGTCGCGGTTCGCCTCCAGCACCATGTCGATGAAGTCGATCACGATGATGCCGCCGACGTCCCGGAGCCGGAGCTGGCGCACAACCTCCTCGGCCGCCTCCAGGTTGTTCCGGGTGACGGTCTCCTCGAGGTTCCCGCCTGAGCCGGTGAACTTGCCGGTGTTGACGTCGATGACCGTCATCGCCTCGGTGCGGTCGATCACCAGGGTGCCTCCCGAGGGCAGCCAGACCTTGCGGTCGAGCGCCTTGAGCAGCTGCTCGTCGATCCGGTACTCGGCGAAGACGTCCTTCGGCCCGACGTGGCGGTGCATCCGCTCGGCCAGCTCGGGCGCGGTGTGGGAGACGTACTCCGACACCGTGTCCCAGGCCGCGTCCCCGGAGACCACCAGCGCGGAGAAGTCCTCGTTGAACTGGTCCCGGACGACCTTGACCAGCAGGTCCGGCTCCTCGTAGAGGAGGGTGGGCGCCTTGGGGGCCTGCGGACCGGTCTTCTCGGCCTTCTCCTTGACGACCTCCCACTGCGCCTGCAGCCTGCGGACGTCCCGCTCCAGCGCCTCGTGGGACACGCCCTCCGACGCCGTCCGGATGATCACCCCGGCCTCGCTCGGCACGATCTCCTTGAGCATGTCCTTGAGCCGCTTGCGCTCGACGTCCGGCAGCTTGCGGGAGATCCCCGCCGCGCCGCCGCTCGGCACGTAGACCAGGAAGCGCCCGGCCAGGCTGATCTGGGTGGTCAGCCGGGCGCCCTTGTGCCCGACGGGGTCCTTGGTCACCTGGACCAGGACGCTGTCCCCGCTGCTCAGTGCCTGCTCGATGCGGCGGGCCTTGCCGTTGAGCCCGGCGGCGTCCCAGTCCACCTCGCCGGCGTAGAGCACGGCGTTGCGGCCGCGGCCGATGTCGACGAACGCGGCCTCCATGCTCGGCAGCACGTTCTGAACGCGGCCGAGGTAGATGTTGCCGACCATCGACTCGCTCTGGCCCGCGCCGCCTGCGATGAAGTGCTCGACGAGGACGCCGTCTTCGAGGACGCCGATCTCGTTCCGGTTGCCGGTCTGGCGGATGACCATGGTCCGCTCGACGGACTCCCGGCGCGCCAGGAACTCCGACTCGCTCACGATCGGCGGGCGGCGGCGACCGGCGTCCCGGCCGTCCCGGCGGCGCTGGCGCTTCGCCTCCAGGCGGGTCGAGCCGCGGACGGACTGCACGCCGTCGTCCCCGGTGTCCCGTTCGCGCGGCGCGCGGACTCTGGTGACGGTGTTCGGCGGGTCGTCGTCCGTACCGTCGTCGCTCGAGTCGCCGGACGCCTTGCGACGGCGGCGACGCCTGCGGCGGCGGGACCCGCCCTCGTCGGCGGCCTCCTGCTCGTCCTCGGAGTCCCCAGCGTCCCCGGAGTCCGCAGCGTCCTCGGAGTCCGCGGAATCCGCGGAATCCTCAGCGTCCTCGGAGTCCTCGGCGTCCGACTCGTCCTCGGCGGACTCCTCGTCCGTGGTCTCGCCGTCGCCGTTCTCGCCGCGACCGCGGCCACGGCCCCGGCGCCCGCGACGACGACGGCGGCGGCCCGCGCCCTCGTCCTCGGCGTCCTGGTCCTGGGCGGCGTCCTCGGCGGTCTCCTCCTCGGTGCCCTCCTCGGTGACCGGCTCCGCCTCGGCCCGGGCGCGCCGACGACGGCGCGGGGCCTCGGCCGGTTCCACGGCCTCCGGGGGGGCCTCGCTCTGCGCGGCCGGCTCCGGGGTGTCCGCCTTGCGGCGCCGGGCCCGCTTCGGCTCGGCCGACTGGAACAGCGGCGCGGGCGCGGCGAAGAGCGGGGACAGCGCGGGCTCGCCCAGGTCGGAGGCCTCCCCAGCGATCTGCTCAGCGGCCTGCTCGGACGCGGGAGCGGTGTCGGCCTCGGGGGTCTGCTCGGCGAGGGCGCCGCCGGCGCGGGTGGCCTTCCGACGGGTGCGCCTGGGCTTGGCGGGGGCCTGCTCGCCACCCTCGGACGCCGCGGCCTCGGAACCGCCGGGCTCGGAACCGGCGGTCTCGGAACCGCCGGCCTCGGCCGCGGGCACCGAAGTGGGCGCGGCCTTGGGCGTGCGGGTGCGGGTCCGCTTCGGCTTCGCGGGTGCCTCGGCCGCGCCGGCCTCCGAGGCCCCGGCGGCGCTCGGGGTCGCGGACCCCGGGTCGGCCTCAGGGGTCACGGGGGTCGCCGGGGCGACCTCGGCCTCGGACGGCACCGGGGAGGCCGGGTCCTCCCCCGCCTCCGCGGCCGTACCGGGCCGCCCGACCAGGGCCGTGACCACCTGCTCGGCGGTCTCGCGGTCGACGCCCGTCTGGGCGCTGCGCACCGGGCTGCCGATCTCGGCGAGTGCGGCGAGGACCTCCCGGCTGGTCCGGCCGAGGAGCTTGGCGAGGGCGTGCACCCTCAGCTTCTCGGGCAGGTCCGACACGGAGAACCGCCCGCCGGTGTCCCCGGCGGGCGCATCGTTGACTGACATTCAGCTCCTTCGCCCCCGGGCGCCCCGGAAGGAGGCGGCCGCACAGGGGCCTTACGCGTTCTCCCACCCCACGGTGCGGGGTGGGCAATCCTGGTCGCTACGGCGGTGCTCGACGATGTGCTGCCGAACGGTGCGGCACCGCTCCGTGTCGGTCAGACCCGGGTGGTGACCCGGCCGGGACCGAGTGGATCGGTGAGGCGACCCGAGTCGTCGAGCAGGCCCTGCGCCAGTCGGGTCGCCTTCGCGGGCACCGGTGGCTTCAGCCCTGCGACAACGTCGAGCGCGCCCAACACGTCGTCGGGTCGAACAGCGGGTGTCGTCTGCCGTACGACCGCCGTCAGTATCGCACAGACTCCGCCCGACGCGGTCGTCTCCGGTGTGAGCCCGGTCGGCGCGTGCTCCCCGACGGTCGCCCACGCGAGGGCCGCGCGGACGTCGACCTGCCGCTTGCCCGAGGGCATGATGCGGTCCACGACCAGGGATTCCTCCGCCATCAGCGCCTCGACGGCCGCGCGCAGTTCGGCCTCCGGCACCTCGTCGAGAGCGATCCGCCACAGGCTCGCATCCACCCGGTCGGCGAGGGCGGGCGGCGTGGCGACGACGGCGTCGAGGATGTCCAGCCCGTCCGGGAGTACCTCGTCCAGGGCCGTCCGGACGACCGCGGGCTCCATCTCCCGGGTGAGCCCGATCTCGAAGTACTCGGCCTCGCTGGCGGTGCCCGTGGGCGCGGCCCCGATCCAGGAGATGCGCGGATGGGGGGAGAAGCCGTGCGAGTGGGACACCGGCACCCCCGACCGGCGTACCGCCCGCTCGACGGCCCGCGCGACGTCCCGGTGCGAGAGGAACCGCAGCCGGCCGCGCTTGGCGAAGCGCACCCGGATGCGCTGCACCGTGGGCGGGGCGGGGTTCGCGGCCTCCCCGGGCCGCACTCGAGCCATGACGCCAGGGTATCGACCCGACCCGTGGGCGGCCCGAGCGCCGCTCCCGAGCGTCAGTCCGGCTCCAGCACCAGCAGCGTCTCCCCCGCCGGTCGGAACCCCGCCCGCCGGTAGAACGAGGTGCTGGTCACGGTGGGGGCGAGGATCAGCCGCCGGTACCGCCGCTCCCGGGCGTGCTCGATCACCGCGGTCAGCAGCGCCCGGGGCACCCCGCGGTCGTTGAAGGCCGCGAGCACGAACGCGTTCCCCACCTGCCCGACGCTCGCGCCCCGCCGTCCGGGCCGGGGCATCGGGACGATCTCGACGACGTTGATCGACCCGATCGGCGTCCGGCCCGCCCGCTCGCTGCCGATCTCGGCCAGCCAGAACGTGCGGCGCGGCTGCTCCGTGCGCGCCCACTGCGCGAACGCGGCCTCGAAGGAGGGGTCCTCGACCGGGCGGCCCCGGCGCTCCTCGCTCCAGGCACGCCTCAGCCGCGCGAGGGCGTCGACGTCCCGTTCGTCGGCGATCCGGACGGTGATCTCCCGGGCACCCGCCGACGGTTGCGCGTCCTCAGCCACCCAGCTCCCGCCCGACCGGGTTCAGGACCGTGAGCGGCAGCAGCGTGGTCCCGCTGGGGCCCACCTCGATGTCGGCGCCGGTGGCGGGGCAGACGCCGCAGTCGAAGCAGGGGGTCCAGCGGCAGTCGTCCTGCTCCCGCTCGGACAGCGCGTCCTGCCAGTCCCGCCAGAGCCAGTCCCGCTCCAGGCCGGAGTCCAGGTGGTCCCACGGCAGGATCTCGTCCTCGCCGCGCTCGCGGGTGGTGAACCACTCCAGCGACACGCCCTGCGGCTCCAGCACCTCGGCCGCGGCGTCGACCCAGCGCGCGTACGAGAAGTGTTCGGACCAGCCGTCGAAGCGCCCGCCGTCGCGCCAGACCTTCTCGATCACCCCGCCGACCCGCCGGTCGCCGCGGGCGAGCAGGCCCTCGATCAGCGAGGGCTGCCCGTCGTGGTAGCGCATGCCGATGTTGCGGCCGAGCTTCCGGTTGCCGTTCACGGCCTCGCGCAGCTTGCGCAGCCGGGCGTCCACGACGTCCGGGTGCGCCTGGGCGGCCCACTGGAACGGCGTGTGCGGCTTGGGGACGAAGCCGCCGATCGAGATCGTGCACCGGACGTCGTTGCGCCCGGAGGCGGCCCGCCCGGCCTGGATGACCCGGTGCGCCATGCCCGCGATCTCCAGGACGTCGGCGTCCTCCTCGGTCGGCAGCCCGCACATGAAGTAGAGCTTGACCTGCCGCCAGCCCTGCGCGAACGCCTCCGAGACGGTGCGGATCAGGTCCTCCTCCGACACCATCTTGTTGATCACCTTGCGGATCCGCTCGGACCCGCCCTCGGGGGCGAAGGTGAGCCCGGAGCGCCTGCCGTTGCGGCTGATCTCGTTCGCGAGGTCGATGTTGAAGGCGTCCACCCGGGTCGACGGCAGCGAGAGCGACGTGTTCGTCCCCTCGTAGCGGTCCGCCAGCCCCTTCGTGATGTCGGCGATCTCCGAATGGTCCGCGGAGCTCAGCGACAGCAGCCCCACCTCGTCGAACCCCGACGCCCGGACGGCGGAGTCCACCATCGCCCCGATGCCCGCCAGAGACCGCTCCCGCACCGGCCGGGTGATCATGCCCGCCTGGCAGAACCGACAGCCGCGGGTGCAGCCGCGGAAGATCTCGACCGACGCCCGCTCGTGCACCGTCTCGGCCAGCGGGACCAGCGGCGCCTTGGGGTAGGGCCAGTCGTCGAGGTCGCTGGTGGTGCGCTTCTGGACCGTCGCCGGGGCCCCGTCCACCGGGGTGACCGCCGTGATCGCGGTGTCGTAGGAGACCTCGTAGAACGACGGGACGTAGCAGCCGTCCGTGTGCGCCAGCCGGCGCAGCAGCTCGCGGCGGGTGCCACCGGAGGCCTTCCACTCCCGCACGACGTCGGTGATCTCCCCGACGACCTCCTCGCCGTCCCCGAGCACGGCGACGTCGACGAAGTCCGCGATGGGCTCCGGGTTGAACGCCGCGTGCCCGCCCGCGACGACGACGGGGTGCGACTCGTCGCGATCGGCCGCGTGCAGCGGGATCCCGGCGAGGTCCAGCGTGGTCAGCAGGTTCGTGTAGCCGAGCTCGGTGGAGAAGGACACGCCGAGCAGGTCGAACGCCCCGACCGGGCGATGGGTGTCCACCGTGAACGCCGGGACCTCGTGCTCGCGCATGAGCGCCTCGAGGTCCGGCCAGACGGCGTAGCAGCGCTCCGCGAGGGCGTCCGCACGCTCGTTGAGCACCTCGTAGAGGATCATGACGCCCTGGTTCGGCAGCCCGACCTCGTACGCGTCCGGATACATCAGCGCCCAGTGCACCTGGGCGGACTCCCAGGGCTTGGCCTGCGCGTTCAGCTCACCGCCGACGTACTGCACGGGCTTCGAGACGCGCGGCAGCAACGGCTCGAGGGCTGGGAAGACGGACGCGGGGCTCACGCGGCCCCAGGGTAGGCCCTGTGCCGCGGGCCCGTGCACACGGTCCGTCACACGCCCCGGCGGGACGCTTCTTGTGGCGATGCACCGCTGACGCCGCCGACGGCCTACCGCGCGACCCGCAGGGTGATCATGGGGTCTCACATCCACGGGGAGGCGGGGCCGGGTGCGGTCCTGCACCGATGTGGAGCTGTTGGCGGATGAGGCTGTCGACCCGTTCCCAGGCCGGTGACGCGTCGTTGACGGCGGCCTGGATGAGGGTGGGAATGTCGGATTCGAGGTCTTGTCCGGGCAGCTTGTCGAGGTCGTAGTGCTCGCGGGTAGCAGCGACCGCGCGGTTCGCCAGCTGTGGCAGGAACGGGTCTGCGGGGTCGAGGTCATGTGCGCGGTCGTAGTCGAGGAAGATCTGTCGTAGCGCGGGATCGGTGTGGGCCTGTGCCTGGTCGTGGAGCAACTCGGCCGCAGTCTCGGGGTGGGTGGCGAAGAGCAGGACCCACAGATCGGCCTGCAGGCGTGTCCAGCGCTGACTGAATCCGTACCGGCGAAGCCGGTCGAGGTGGGCGCTGACCCCGGGAGGGAGCGGGTCGTCGCCGGCGGCGAGGCGGCGCAGGCGTTGCTGGGTGCGCCGCAGGCCGCGGATGCGGGCGGTGAGCTCGGCGTCGACCTCGTGCAGCGCCTCGCGCAGGTCGGTGTCCGGGGCGGCGCGGAGGTCGCGGATGCGGGCAAGGGGAACTCCCGCGTCGGCGAGGGTGCGGATCTTGATGAGCTCGATGGCGTGCTGGGCGGTGTAGCGGCGGTAACCGGACGAGTCGCGGCCAGGTTCGGGCAGCAGTCCTTTGGCGTGGTAGACCCGGACGGTCTTCGTCGTCACGCCTGCGTAGTCGGCGAGCTGCCCGATGGTGATCACCTGCCAATGGTCGCACTTGACGTTGCCCCTGGGGCAGGGTTGCACCATGGGGGCATGGCAGACGTAGCGCCCGATCGGGACACCCTGCGTACGTTGGCGGACGAGGGAAACGAACTGGCCCTGGATCGGCTGGCGGACCTGGCGGACGCCCGGGGTGACCTGGACGAGCTGAACGAGCTGTTGGATGAGGGCTGCGAGCGGGCGGGGCGCCTGCTCACTCGCCGCGCGGTCGCGGCGGGGGATCTGCGCGAGCTGCAGCGCCTGTCGGACGCCGGAGCCGACGACGCGACCGAAGAACTGGAGCGGATCCTGTCCGCGCCGATCGAACGCCCGAACTGACCACGGTCGAGCCGAGATCAGCCGAAGGCGCCCGCGAGGTAGCGGCCGCCGCCGCCCGGCGCCAGGCCGAGTACCTGCACACCCGGGCGGAGCACACCGGCCTGACCGGCTACGCGCACCGCGCGGCGACCCACCTCGCCCGCCCCTGACCGCCACGCACCCGACGGGCGCGGCACGGGTTCCGACTCCGGTCAGTCGAGCAGGCCCGCCATCCGGAGGGCGGCGCGGACGTCCTCGTGGTGCCACTCGTCGAGCGGGACCAGTGGCAGCCGGATGCCACCCTCCATCAAGCCCATCTCGGCGAGCGCCCACTTGACCGGGATCGGGTTGGCCTCGACGAACAGCGCGCGATGCAGGCCGGCGAGGTCGGCGTCGATCGCGGCCGCCTCCTCGGCGTCCCCGGCGACGGCGGCCTTGCACATCCGCGCCATCGGCTCGGGCGCCACGTTCGCGGTGACCGAGATGTCGCCGTGGAACCCGGCGAGCATGGAGGCACGGGCGGTGGCGTCGTCCCCGGAGTACAGGGCGAAGTCGGTCAGCCCCAGCGCGACGAGGTCCCGCACCCGGTCCAGGTCCCCCTTCGCCTCCTTGAGCCCCACGATGTTGGGGATCTCGGCGAGCCGCTCGACGG
>Ga0207641_10000418_pt1 | contig 49680 bp, 44 predicted proteins | sample KBSSwiS62_FD_184306 | JGI IMG/M metagenome (GOLD analysis project Ga0207641, IMG submission 184306) | Switchgrass rhizosphere microbial communities from Kellogg Biological Station, Michigan, USA - KBS Switchgrass S6-2 (SPAdes) (version 2) | ecosystem: Host-associated > Plants > Roots >... | reverse complement strand
ACCCTGTGGTCCTATTATTACATCGGAAATAAGAAGTCTTGCTGCGTTGCTTCCAATATCAATTGCTGCCAGTCTCAACGTTTACGGGTGTTTGGGTTTTTTTGTAAAGATATTTATAGGTCTCAACCTGGCTGCGGATCTTTTTTCTACCTGTGTTAATATAATCATTGCTTAGCTCATTGTTCAATCGTCTTGCTTTTACGTTATCATTTAGTTGTATGTCGAGTATGTCTTTTATTTCCTGCTTTATTTGTTCATCATTGATAAGGCAACTTGCTTCCACACGATGATCAAGATTCCTTACCATCCAGTCAGCCGAAGATATATAAACTTTCTCTTTACCATTGTTATGAAATACCCACACACGTGCATGCTCCAAATATTCGTCAACGATACTGATAGCATTTACAGGTTTCAGGTATTTTTTACTTTCGGAACGCATGCAAAAAATTCCACGAACAATTAAATTCAATTCAACGCCAACTTTTGCAGCTTCATTCAGTTTCATTATAAGTGATTCATCAGAGAGAGAATTCATCTTAAGAGTCATCGCCGCAGGCTTTCCATTTTTAGCATGTTTTATTTCGTTTTCAATATGTTCAAATATTTTCGTACGCAAAATTTCCGGGCTAGGGATCACCATAGTACAATCTTTTAAATATTGAGTACCGAGTCTTGGGGTTTCAAGGAAATTAAATATCCTGTTTATATCTGTCATTATTTCTTTATTGCTGGTAAGCAAACAATGATCTGCATATATTCTTGCAGTACGTTCATTAAGGTTACCAGTACTTACAAATCCGTATTGTACCGTTTTTTCATTCACTCTTTTTTTTATCAAACAAATTTTTGCATGAATTTTCATATCCGGAACCCCGATCAATACTCTTGCGCCTTCTTCTTCAAGACGCACCTTCCATTCGAGGTTCGCTTCCTCATCAAACCTTGCTCTCAGTTCAAGTAATACGGTTACTTGTTTACCATTACGAACAGCATTTATCAATGCATTCATGATCTTCGACTGCGATGCAAGCCTGTAGCCAGTAATTTTTATCGTAGTCACATCCGGATCGATGGCAGCTTCACGTAACAGGTCGATCAATGGACTAAATGAATGATAAGGGAAATGAAGCATCAGGTCATTTTTCATAACCACATCTGTTACTCTTTCCCCCTCTTGCAATAATGGATGATCAAATGGTTTTCGCCGCTGGCCTTTTACTTTAAAAATATGTTCGGGAAATTCCATGAAGTTGCGGAAATTATGAATACGACCGCCAGGGATCAGGTTGTCTCTTTTTGAAAGATTTAATCTACGAATAAGGTATTCCAGCATACCCGGGTCCATTTCACGATCATAAACAAACCGAACTGGTTTTCCTTTTTTTCGATTCTTTATTGCTTTTTCTAATTTTTGAATTATTGAAGTATGTATATCATTGTCGATATCTATCTCCGCATCACGGGTAACTTTAAAAATATAAGATGAATACTGATCGTATCCAAAAAAAGAAAAGATCTCCGGTAGATTAAACCGAATGACATCCTCTAAAAGAATAATGTGATGCTCATCGGGCCGGGGAGAAGGAAGCAATACAAAACGAGTTAAATCCCTTGGAATCTCGATCAGTGCATACTTTCTTTTTAAAGCACTTTCTTTTTTCCACATAACCACAGCCAGGTAAATAGATTTGTCGCGAAGGGATGGAAAATTTGGAATACTCTCGATCATCAGGGGAATAATGTTAGTGCTCACTTCATCCTCATAATACCTGGTAACAAATTCCTGTTGTTCTTTATTTAATTCATTTTCTTTTACAATAAATATTTTTTCATTCTTTAGCTCAGCAAAAATGTTTTCCCAAATGCGGTTAAATTCACTTTGCTGATTAAGCACCGTCATTTGAATATCATCCAGAATTTCCTGTGCATTGTTTTCAAGATGCATTTTTGATTTTTCACCAACACTTACCATTCTGCGAAGTGTGGCGACCCTTACGCGAAAAAATTCATCCAGGTTATTAGAAAAAATTCCAAGAAAACGAACTCTTTCTCTTAACGGAACGGTTGAGTCAGCTGCTTCCTGCAATACTCTTCCGTTGAATGAAAGCCAGCTAACATCCCTGAAAATTGTTTTATTTTTTTTATCCGAAGTCATAGTATCATCTGTTATTCTGTGATGGATAAAATTAAGGAAGTGACCCGATGAAAAATATTAATTTTTGGATATAATATTCGCCTGAAAAGCTTGTTCAGAATTTGAAGGAATGATCTTCTTTTTGTTGTATCTCGAGATCAGCCCGAAACAGATCATACCACCTAATAGAATAATTGCAGTCTGTGCTGCCCACATCAATGTCCCTGATGCAATGCCGGTTGTTTCGGGATCAAGACCATATAATCCCAGTAACTGCGCAATAAGAACGGGATATGCACCAATCCCACCGGGAGTTAAAATGATACCAACTGTTCCAACAACCAATGCCGCTAGTCCACCCGGCAAACCAAGATATTGGGTTTCTTTTAATGCATAAAGACCCACAGTGGAGGCAAACCAATACATTGTCCATATCAATAAGCTATGAAAGATGAACCAACCTTTATGCTCCAGGTTATTGATACTTGAAAGACCATGTATAATATTTTTGATCGATTTTTTAATACGACCAATGATATCAATATGACCAAATCGTTTTAAAACAATATAAAACAAGATAAAAAATAAAATGAATCCGCCTGATGTGATCAATAATTTTTGCGTTGAGAGATGTCCTGTTTTATCATAAAAAAATTCTTTTGCCAAACTCTTCATCATTTGTCCGAAAATATCTCCTTCAACAATGAGGGCAGAAACAAAAACTATAATAAGACAAACAAGATCAACTGCCCTTTCAATTAGAATTGTACCTATCAATTTGTCAACTCTGAATTTTTCATATCGTGCCAGTAAACTGCATTTAAAAACTTCGCCGAGTCTTGGCGCACCAGAATTTACAAGATAACCGATCATGACAGCGGCGAATACATTAAAATTAGAAGGCTTATAACCCAGTGGTTCCATTAAAAGTTTCCATCGCATAGCCCTGCTATAATGTGCGATCAATAAAAAAAGTATAACTGGTAAAATGACCCATTTGCGGCCACGGGCAACAGCATGTTTAATTTGTTCCCATTTATCATAAGTAAGATGTCTTACAGACAGCCAAACGAAGAAGCCTCCAAGAGCTATGAAGAAAAGATATTTTAAAACTGAAAGAAATTTTGCTTTCATAAGATTGCCATGCGCTAGAGTTTATTACCTTCTTTTGGAAATACGATCCATGGTTTGAATTTTTTTGCTTCCTCAAAATCCATCGAAGCGTAAGATATAATAACAACTACATCACCCACCATTCCTTTTCGGGCTGCGGGTCCATTCAGACAACAAATTCCCGAACCTCTTTTTCCGCGGATCACATATGTTTCTAATCGTTCGCCATTATTTACATTGACCACCTGCACTTTTTCATTTTCGATAACATTCGCAGCATCTACCAGGTCTTCATCAATCGTAATGCTTCCAACATAATTCAGGTTTGCCTCAGTGATCACTGCCCTGTGTATCTTAGATTTTAATACTTCAATTTGCATATAAACAAAAATACATGATTGAGGTTAAAGGAAAAGTTATGTATTGATCACCATGTTATCAATTAATCTCACATAATTGAGAAATGATGCGGCCAATGCAACAACTCTTTGTTTGCCGTTCCAATTCTCAATCAACTCAAGTGTATCGGCATTTGCTATTTCAATATAATCGATCAGAAACCTTTTTTGCAAAAGCATTTCCTTTGCTTCATCTTTAATTTTTTTTGTGTCGCCTGCTTTTAAGTTTTCCTTTATATAACTCAAGGCTTTTGAAATAGTTGCTGCCTTTATTCTATCATCAGGAAGTAACCGGGTGTTGCGGCTACTCATCGCAAGTCCATCTTCTTCACGAAGAGTGGGGCAGATGTGAACTTTTATTTTATCCTTTAATCCAATAAGCTCAATCAATTTTTTTATCACCATGCACTGCTGATAATCTTTTTGCCCGAGGTATAAATTATTGGGTAAAACTATGTCAAGCAATCGCTCCATAACCAGGCAAACTCCCTGGAAATGACCGGGACGGAACTTACCCTCTAACACTGTTTCCAAAAATCCAAGATCATAATGTGCCAGACCAGTTGTTCCATTTGGATAAATATCATCAATCGAAGGAATAAAAAGAATATCACATCCGGCTCCTTCAAACATTAAGATATCTTTTTCAAGAGTGATGGGATATTTCTTGAAATCCTCAGGATCATTGAACTGAGTAGGATTTACAAAAATGCTGGAAACGACAATATTGTTTTGTTTTTTAGCCGCCTCAACCAAAGACAAATGACCAGCATGAAGAGCACCCATTGTTGGAACAAATCCAATCTTGTACTGCCCAATTTTCTTTTTTTCGAGCAGATAATGAAACTCCCGTGGATTTTTACAAATTATCATATTTAATTAGATGTCTTTTCGAAAATCAAGTTCGGAATAAAAAGATTACCTTTGCGGCCATCCCAAAAAATATCATTTTCCGGGATTAAAATCAAATAAGGCTCAACGATGACAGCAAAGAAAAGAATATTATTTATTGCTAACGAAATGTCTCCTTACCTGGAGCTTACTGAGTTTTCTGAAATAGTGAACAGATTGGCAATAAAATCAAACGATTCAGGCTTTGAAGTTCGATGCATTATGCCCCGTTTTGGAGTCATAAATGAACGTCGCCATCGTCTTCATGAGGTGGTTCGTCTTTCAGGCATCAATGTGTCGGTTGATAATGATGACCTTCCCCTACAGATAAAAGTTGCTTCACTTCCAAATGCAAGGTTACAGATCTACTTCCTTGACAATGAAGACTTGTTTAAAAGGAAATACATATTTACTGATGAGAACGAAAAATGGTATGAGGATAATGATCTTCGTACTGTTTTCTTTTGCAAAGGAGCTCTTGAAACCGTGAAAAAATTCGGATGGCCTCCGGATATTATTCATTGTAGCGGCTGGATGACCGGGTTAATACCTGCTTATCTCAAAACCGTTTACAAAAAAGAACCAGTATTCTCCCATAGCAAAGTAGTATTCACGATCGGGCCAACAGTTTTCAAGGAAAAGCTGGGAGCACAATTCTTAAAGAAGGCATTGATACATCCATCTATAAAGGAAAAAGATCTTGAGCCATTTAAAGAAAATAATAATACAGCAATGTATCGTGGCGGCGCCACTTATGCCGATGCTATAACTTTTGGCGCTGAAAAGATCGAAAAGAAATTACTTGATGAGTTCACAAAGGTTCGTGGTAAAAAAACTTTACTCTATAATGCAGAGTCTGATTTAACAGACTATTTACAATTGTATAACGACCTTGCGGGCAAATAAAATCTGATATCAAATAGGCTGTTTATCCCAAAAAAAACTCTTGTGACAATTAGATCTATTCGCTTTATACTGTTCTGCTTTTCATTGCTTTTTATCGTCTCTTCCTGCAAAAAATTAAATGAGGCTTCAGAAATTGGAGGTAGTGTTATTCCCGGTGCAGATGGTGTAAATACATTTGATACGACGATTACAAGCCTGCAGACTTTTAACCACATTTTCGAAGGAACTAAAGATTCAGCAATGGCAATGGGAAACCTTGCTTATAACCAGATACTTGGCAACATCTCTAACGATCCATTATTCGGTAAAACGAATGCTAAAATGTTTCTTCAGCTAAAACCCGAGACTTATCCATGGAGTTTTTCTGGTATTTATAATAAAGACAGCTTATATATAGACTCTGTGGTGCTAGTACTTGGGTGGAACGGTAATTATGGAGATACGATGACATCTCAAAAAGTAACCGTAAAGGAGATCGATCAATTTAGTGATTTTAGAGTTGATACTTTATTAACGATACGTGATCCTGGTCCCTCAGCTACAACCTTGCTTGGTACAAAAACTTTTAATCCTGCGAATTTGAAAGATTCGGTAAAAGCATTCCAGGACACAACATCCGGTCAACTCAGGGTACGTTTGGATAATAGTTTTGGCCGAAGATTATTGGATTATGATACCGCACATGCTTATGCCAATGACTCTGCATTTAATACTTATTTCAAAGGTTTTGCAATAGAAGCTGATCAATCAGTAGGCAATGCGCTGATGGCATTTGGTATTTATAATAACCCAAATACGAAACTTGCTATTTATTACCGTTTTACAAAGGGTGGCCAGGTTGACAGCGCTGTTAATTATTTCCAGGTTAAACCAGGATCATCAGCCAATCATAATTATGTAAACCGTTTTGATTTTGCCGGCACACCGTTATTGACAGCATCGAATACTGCAGGAGAGGATGACTTGATTTATATAATCAATACTCCTGGTAGCTATGCTACAATAAAAATTCCGGCATTGCGTGATCTAAGCAACAGGATAATTAACCGGGCTGAACTTATTATAGAACAGGTGTATTCGCCTTCAGATGAAATATTTACTGTTCCAGAAGCTTTGATGCTTGATGTATACGATTCCACTTTAGGTGATTATAAATATATTCCTTACGATTTCAACATTCCAGATGCAAATAACAACGTAAACCCGTCCTTCGGGCTATATGGAAGAAATACTTTTGATGGTGTTGGCAAGCCTATAAGAGTCTGGAAATTCGATATAACAAGATATGTGCAAAATATTCTCACTAAGCAAGAACCGCTGCATGATTTCAGGTTATTTACAACCCAAACTGCAGTTGAAAGGATAAAAGTAGGAGTGTCAACCAATACCGGAGCATACCAATTTGTCAGAGCAAATGTTAATTCTAAACTTGCTTTCTACAGAGTTAGAGTAGGTGGCGGCAATCATCCTACTCAAAAAATGCGATTGAGACTTGTGTACACAAAAATTTAGTGGATAATATAAAGATATTGAATTTGTAAGGGTGTTATCTTTGCACCCGTTAAGCCCCATGCTGAAGAGGGGCTTTTGAATTTCCTGAATGCCGAGTAGCGAACTAAACGTACAAGAGTGCGACGCAACAGAAGCTAAATGGATATACAGAAGCCGGGCTAATAAGAAATACTAAACTCATACATTAAATTCTAAAATTAACATGCCTTACTTATTTACATCTGAAAGCGTATCTGAAGGACACCCGGATAAAGTGGCTGACCAGATCAGCGATGCATTAATTGATAATTTTCTTGCTTACGATCCGCAAAGCAAAGTGGCTTGCGAAACACTGGTTACAACTGGCCAGGTTGTGCTGGCAGGCGAAGTAAAATCAAAGAGCTATCTCGATGTGCAGGATATTGCCCGTGATGTGATACGTGGCATTGGCTATACAAAATCAGAGTACATGTTTGAAGCCAATAGCTGTGGTATTCTTTCTGCCATTCATGAACAAAGCGCCGATATTAATCGCGGTGTTGACAGAGGCGTAAAGAATTTAAGTTTTGATGCAAAAGCAAATGCACAAGGAGCCGGTGACCAGGGGATGATGTTTGGCTATGCTACCCGTGAAACTGATAACTATATGCCATTGGCTTTGGATCTTGCTCATAAAATTTTACAGGAACTTTCTAAAACCCGTCGTGCTGGAAAAGAATTGAAGTACCTGCGTCCTGATGCTAAAAGCCAGGTAACTATCGAATATGATGATAATAATAATCCAATTCGTATAGATACAATTGTTGTTTCTACTCAGCATGATGATTTTGACAGCGACAAAAAAATGCTGGATAAGATCAGGGAAGACGTAATTAAGATCGTCATTCCAAGAGTTAAGAAACAATGCAAACCTTCTATTCAAAAACTTTTTAATGATAAGATCACTTATCACATTAATCCAACCGGAAAGTTTGTGATCGGCGGCCCGCATGGTGATACTGGTTTGACAGGTCGTAAGATCATTGTAGATACTTATGGTGGTAAAGGTGCACATGGTGGTGGCGCATTTAGTGGTAAAGATCCAAGCAAGGTTGACCGTAGCGCAGCATATGCTACTCGCCACATTGCAAAAAACCTGGTAGCTGCAGGTGTTTGTGATGAAGTGCTGGTGCAGGTTTCTTATGCAATTGGTGTAGCAAAACCTTGCGGATTGTTTATTGATACCTATGGCACGTCAAAGGTTGATATGTCTGATGGCGAGATCGCAAGAAAAGTTGAAAAGATATTTGATATGCGTCCTTATGCAATTGAACAAAGGTTGAAATTGCGTAATCCTATTTATGCAGAAACTGCTGCTTATGGTCATATGGGTCGTGAACCAAAAGTGGTGACCAAAGTTTTTAATAAGGGCAAAGACAACGAGAAGAAAGTGGAAGTTGAATTATTTACCTGGGAAAAACTGGATATGGTAAATGAAGTGAAGAAAGCATTTGGAGTATAAGTAAACTGAAAAAAACAGAAAGACCTGTGGGCTGTAAATGCTTGCAGGTTTTTTTTGCTAAGAGGGTAAAAGAGAAAAGATGACAAAGAGAAGTCAACTAATAATGTATTTTCAATTTAACCCCTTAACTCTTTTTCTCTTTTAATCTCTTAGCCCTACATTTGAAAAGTGAAAAGCTTCAGACATCAACAGCGACCCAAAAAGAGTTCATTAGTTATTGGAAGAAAAGCCGTGATAGTTGCTTTGCAAACCGGGATGCAACTCGACAGGATATATCTTGACACAAAAGTGATCGGTGATCAAATATTACAAATAAAAAAACTTGCCACTCTCAATGCAGTTCCGATCAGTTACGTTCCCGTTGCTAAGCTGGATGGGTTTAATGTTACCAACCATGAAGGTATCATAGCACAGATCGCAAAAGTTCAATACCAAAATTTACAGGATACAATTTCTTTTATCACAGAAAATGGAGAAGTCCCTTTGTTTTTGATACTTGACGGCATTACTGATATCCGAAACATTGGAGGTATTGCAAGAACTGCCTTTTGTACCGGAGTACATGCAATCATAATTCCTGACAAAGGAGTAGGAGCATTAAATGAAGATGCAATATTGACTTCTGCCGGTGCATTGGAAAAAATTTCGGTTTGCCGTGTTAATAGTTTGATGAAAGCGGTAGATGAACTTCATTTGAATGGCATCAAAGTGTATGCAACAGAAATGAAATCTGAAAAAAGTTTTAGTGATGTTGATTTTTCAGAACCAACTGCTATTATAATGGGCAGTGAAGAAAAAGGAGTTTATCCTGCCTTACAAAAAATTTGCGATGAAAAAATAAAAATACCAATGGCAGGTGGATTTGAGTCATTAAATGTTTCCGTTGCCACCGGTATTATACTGTATGAAGTAATGCGTCAACGTGTATTAGCCTAAGAATATAATCAGCAAGGTTTACCTTTGTTTAAATGAATTTTCCTATAAAACTTATCGAATGTCCCCGGGACGCCATGCAGGGTTGGAAAAATTTTATTCCAACAGAAAAGAAAAATGAGTACATCAACTCTTTGCTGAAAGTCGGATTTGATACGATCGATTTTGGCAGCTTTGTTTCTCCAAAAGCAATTCCGCAAATGGCGGATACTGCGGAAGTATTCAGGAATCTGGAACCAGGAGTTGGTAATTCTAAGTTACTTGCGATTGTTGCTAATCTTCGAGGAGCTGAGGAAGCAAGTCAATTTGATCAAATAACTTATCTCGGTTTTCCGTTTTCAGTCTCTGAAACATTTCAACAAAGAAATACAAACTCATCGATTGATGAATCTTTGAAGAGGGTAGAAGAGATTCAGAGCTTATGTATCAATAAGAATAAAAAACTTGTTATCTATATCTCGATGGCTTTTGGCAATCCATACAATGACCTTTATGATGAGGACATTGTTTTTAACTGGGTTGAAAAGCTTGTGGAATTAGATATCGAAATAATTTCTTTAGCCGATACGGTTGGAGTTGCAAGCCCCGAACAAGTTTATGATATGACAAGTTATCTTGTGGAATCATTACCTTCTACAGAAATTGGCGTTCATCTTCATTCCACATTTGAAAACTGGCAGCAGAAACTTGATGCAGCCGCAAAAGCTGGATGTAATAGATTTGATGGAGCGCTAAAAGGAATTGGTGGTTGCCCGATGGCAAATGATGAATTGGTGGGCAACATGAATACCGAATGGATGATCAGTTATTTTGAAAAAAACAATATCGCAACAGGTCTAAACAAAGAGGCATTAGCAGAAAGTTTACGAATAGCTGGAGAAATTTTTATTTAAAACAATGCAGTTTCAATTACCCATACAAATAAAATCTCCCGAAAAACTGATCAATTACCGTGATCAGATCCTTTTGATTGGTTCATGTTTTACTGAGCATATTGGCAATTCATTGAGTGAATTAAAGTTTTCAACTCTCCAAAACCCGAATGGTATCTTATTTGATCCCCGGAGTGTTTGCAGTTCATTAATATCTTATGTTGAAAACAAACAATACAAAAAAGAAGATTTATTTTACTTAAATGAGATCTGGAATAGCTGGGAGCATCATTCGCGATTCTCAAATATAAATGCCGACGAGTGTTTGAAAAGTATTAATGAATCTCAACAAGAGGGACATAATTTTTTAAAAGAAGCAGATTGGCTAATCATAACATTAGGATCATCTTTCTCTTATCGTCTAACCTCAGAGTTTTCAAAAGTCTCTCTCCCAAACGGCGGAGGAGATTTAGAGGGGCCCGGAGTTGCAAACTGTCACCGGGCTCCGTCACAATGGTTCAATAAACATCTGCTGATGATCGATGAAACAATTTCATTGCTTGATACTACTTATCACCGGCTGAAACAATTTAATCCCAAGCTTAAAATAATTTTTACCATTAGCCCGGTACGACATATCAGGGATGGGGTTATAGAAAATAACAAGAGCAAGGCCAGGCTTATTGAAGCAGTTCATCACGTGATAAATAAATTTCCAGGGTTATATTATTTTCCAGCCTATGAATTGGTGATCGATGTATTGAGGGATTATCGTTTCTATGACATTGATATGGTTCATCCAAATTATCCGGCTACTGAATTTGTGATGGAGAAATTCAACGAAAGTTTTATAGATGAACAATCTCAACAATTAATGGAAGAAATAAAAAAGATCGTGATCGCAAGAAAACACAAGGCTTTTCAGCCAGAGACAAATGCGCATAAAATCTTTTTGAAAACTCATCTTGAAAAGACAAAAGAGTTGCAATCAAAGTTTTCTTTTCTCGATTTCAGCGATGAAATAAACTATTTCAAATCAGCCTGAATTATTTTATAAATATTCTTTTGATAATACTTTTCGCCTGGTCTTAAAACTGTATTGGGGAAATTAGGGATGTTGATCGCATTGGGATGTTTGTGTGTTTCCAAACAAAATCCGGAAAATGGTCCATTTTGATTTCCCCCCTTTGCATTTTTAATATTTAAACCTTGCCCTGTATAAAATTGTACAGCAGGTTCAGTAGAAAAAATTTGCAATTGGACGCCTGACTCTTTTGAACTTACTTCAGCGACTAACTCCAACTTATTTGATTTATTATCTACGATAAAACACTGATCATAACCATCAGCCTTATTCCAATCCGTATTGATCGCTTTAAAAATTCTAAAGTCATATTGGTTGTTATCAACCGCTATAAAATCGCCGTTACAAACAAGTCCTTCATCCTGTGCAAGAATGTAAGAGGAATTGATCTTTACTTCATGATCTTCAATTGACCCTTTCCCGTTATTTAAATTGAAATAACTATGATGAGTAAGATTTACCGCGGTGGGCTTGTCAGTTGTTGCTGCAAATTCATAACTCAATTCATTCTCGTCATTCAGCTCAAAGCGAATGATTGTTTCAAGATTGCCGGGAAAGCCTTCCTCTCCATCCTTACATAAATATTTGAACTCAAGAGTGGGATTAGGAAATTCATTTACCAAAGCAACCTGCCATGTCTTTTTATCAAAGCCCTCCTTACCACCGTGCAAAATATCATTGTCCATATTCTGCGTAAGCAGGTATTCTTTTCCATCCAATATAAATTTTCCATTCTTGATCCTGTTTGCATAACGACCGCAGGCAGCTCCGAGGTAGGCATAATGGCTTAAATAATCCGCCGATAAATAATCCGCTATATTATCAAAGCCAAGAACAATATCATTAAAAGATCCATCCTTAGTTTTTATTTTAAACTCAGTAATAATAGCGCCGTAATTGGTAATAGATACCTTAGTTTCATGTTTGTTAGTTAGTGAGAACAAATAAATATCTTCGCCGCCAGCATTTTTAAAACAAAATTTTTGTTCAACAGGCATAAAGAGTGGATATGAATGCAATGATAAATGAATTTTCCTCACGGTTCGGAAAGAGCCCGGAACATATTTTCTTCTGTCCCGGCCGTGTAAATCTTATTGGTGAGCATATTGATTATAATGGCGGGAAGGTGATGCCCTGTGCTATTTCATTGGGAACATACCTGGCAGTTTCAAAAAACAAAGACAAGCTTCTGCGATTTCATTCTCTCAATTTTCCTGAAACAGCTGAATTACATCTACAAGAAAGTTATTCGAAAACAGGAAACACTTGGTTTAATTATCCATTGGGAGTGATCAATGAAATTCTTCAAGAAGAGAATAGCCTCTCAGGGCTTGATATGTTGTTTTATGGTAATCTTCCAATAGGAGCAGGCTTATCTTCATCAGCATCTATTGAAGTGCTTATGGGTTTTGCATTAAGTCAACTATTCGGGTTAAAGATCACAAATAAAGACATTGCTTTGATGGGCAAAAAAGTGGAGAATAAATTTATCGGTGTCAACTCAGGAATAATGGATCAGTTTGCAGTAGCAATGGGTAAAAAAAATAATGCTATTCTGCTTGACTGTGATACACTTGAATATGAATACATTCCTTTTGAAATTGATAACTATATTTTGGCGATCATCAATAGCAACAAACAAAGAACACTTGCTGATTCAAAATATAATGAACGGTTTGCAGAATGTGGTAAGGCGTTAAAAGCATTGAAGAAAGACTTAGATGTAACGCATCTTTGCGATATAGATCTTAAAACCTTCGAAGATCATCGTCATCTTATTAATGACCCTGTGTTGGATAAAAGAGCATTGCATGTAATCAGTGAATACTTCCGAGTAGGAGAGGCAAGAGCTGCATTGAAAGTAAATGATCTTATAAGTTTTGGAAAGGAAATGTATGCGTCGCATCAGTCATTGAAAGATTGGTATGAAGTAAGCGGAAAAGAATTGGATACGATAGTTGAGTTTTGTAAAACTTACGAAGAATGTATAGGCGCAAGAATGACCGGTGCTGGATTTGGAGGTTGCGCTATTGCATTGGTGAAGAAAGATAAGTTTGAAGATTTTTCCTCTAAGATCAATGCATATTATGAAGAGAAGATCGGTTATAAGCCCGATGTATTTGCTTCCGAGATCGGAGATGGGGTAGGAGAATTAAAGAAAGAACTTACGTAATCAATGAATTCTATCACCTCTCACTTCAAGATCATTAATAACGCCAGCTTCATATTTCAACCATTCAGCCCAACGCTTTCTTACTTTTTCTTTGTCAACATAAGTTTCTGAGAGTTCAATAAACAATGTGTAGTGTCCAGCCTCACTTTCCATAAAGCGGCGATAAAAATTGCAGAGATATTCATCATTCAACCCTTCACTCAATCTTTTGAAACGTTCACAGCTTCTTGCTTCTATCAAAGCCATTGTTAATAATTGATCCAACATCCGGCCTTCCACACTACCACCTTGTTTCTGAAATTCGATTAGTTTATTCACATATTCATCTTTTCGTTGTTTCCCAAGTTTCAAATTCCTCTTTTCTAATTCTTGCAACACGAGCCTGAAATGGCCCCATTCTTCAGTAACGATCGGAGCCAATTCTTTTACCAGCTTTTCTCTTTCGCTGTATCGCTGAATAAGTGAGATGCAGGAGGTAGCCGCCTTTTGCTCACAGTAGGCATGGTCGGTCAAAATTTCTTCTATAGATTTTCCGGCCAGGTCAACCCAGCGGGGATCCGTAGGCAGTTGAAGACCAAGGATATTCCGGGTATCTTCTGATAATTGTTCTTCTAACATCAATGGATAAATTAGAGGGTTCAAAGCTAAATCAAAAATGGCTGATTTCTTTGTTGATATGGCTGCTTGCCTTACCTTTGCCGCCACAAATAATCGGATGTAAAATCGGATGAAATTAAAAAAATAAACAGATGCCTTTAACAAAAGAAAAAAAATCGACCGTCATCGCTCAATATGGCGGAAAAGAATCAAACACAGGATCAATTGAAGGTCAGATCGCTCTATTAACTGAGCGTATGAACCAGATCGCCTCACATCTTCAAACAAACAAAAAGGATTTTTCAACTCACCGCGGCCTGATGCAGTTGGTTGGTAAACGTAAGCGTTTGCTTAACTATCTTCAGAAACATGACCTTACAGGTTATCGCCAGCTGATTGAAAAACTCGGTATCAGAAAATAATTCGGCTCCAAAACTCCGCTTGATGCGGAGCTTTTAGTTTCTGAGAGTTTGCATTTCTTTTTCTTACTTACTTTTCAATTTTGCTGAATAGCGATCGGAACGTACAAGAGTGCGACGCAACAAAAACTAAATAGTAGCAATAAGCCGGGTACATAAATTCCTCACATGAGTTTGCTGGTAATAAACCACAAACCATAAATTTTTAGAAATGTTACAACAACCTATTCGTAAAACATTTGATATAGGCGGTGGCCGTATGGTTACCATCGAAACAGGGCGACTTGCCCGCCAGGCTGACGGTGCAGTAACTGTAAGCATTGGCAATTGTATGCTGCTGGCAACAGTAGTAGCAAACAAAGACCCGAAAGAAGGGCAGGATTTTTTTCCGTTATCAGTAGACTACCAGGAAAAATTTGCTTCTGCAGGACGTATACCAGGTTCTTTCTTTAAACGTGAAGCGAGATTAAACGATTATGAAATACTGACCTCAAGACTAGTTGACCGTGCATTGCGTCCCTTATTTCCTGAAGATTATTTGTGCGAGGTGCAGGTACTGGTAACACTTATCTCCAGCGACGAACAAATATTGCCGGATGCAATGGTTTGTTTGGCTGCATCAGCTGCACTGGCGGTTTCAGATATTCCAATTAAAGAAATTATCTCTGAAGTTCGTGTGGCAAGAGTGAATGGTGAATTCATAGTAAATCCTAATCGTGCTGAATTAGAAGAATCAGATCTTGAATTTATAATTGCTGCTACTGATAAAAACCTGATGATGGTGGAAGGTGAAGCACAGGAATGCAGTGAGGCTGACCTGATAAAAGCGTTGGAAGTTGCGCATGATGCAATTCGTATCCAGATAAAAGCACAGGAAGAGCTTCGTGATATGGTTGGTGTGAAAGGTAAAAGAGATTACAAAAAACCTGAGCATGATGATACTCTTCGTGAAAAAGTAAATGCTTTTGCAAAACAAAAAGTATATGAAATTTCAAAAGCTAAATTAAACAAGGCAGAAAGAAGTGATAGATTTTCGGCAGTGAAGGATGAGTTGATGGAACATATCAAAGCTGGCTTAAATCTTCCTGAAGGTGAGGAAATGCCTGGTAAAACAAAAAAACAGGTAAGCGCATATTATGGCGATCTGCAGTATTATGTAGTTCGTGATATGATCCTTGATGAGAAAGTTCGTTTGGACGGTCGCGGTCTTGAAGATATCCGCGCATTGGATATGGAAGTGGATGTATTGCCTTCACCACATGGCGCAGCGCTATTTACTCGTGGCGAAACACAATCTCTTACTACGGTTACTTTGGGAACGCCATTAGATGAATTGCTAGTTGAGAGTGCAGCAAAATCTTTTGATTCAAAATTTTTCTTACACTATAATTTTCCTCCCTTCTCAACTGGTGAAGTAAAGATGATGAGAGGACCAGGTAGAAGAGAAGTTGGACATGGAAACCTTGCAATGCGTTCGCTGAAACAAATGATGCCAACAGAAAATTTCGCTTACACAGTACGTGTGGTAAGTGATATTTTGGAATCAAATGGTTCTTCATCAATGGCGACAGTTTGTGCAGGTTCATTAGCATTAATGGATTCAGGAATTCCTTTTCCAAAACATGTGAGTGGAATTGCCATGGGATTAATTACAAAAGATGATAAATATGCGATCCTCAGTGACATTCTTGGTGATGAAGATCATTTAGGTGATATGGATTTTAAAGTAACTGGTACACGTGAAGGTATTTGCGGTGTGCAAATGGATATAAAAGTAGACGGTTTGAGAATGGAAGTGATGTCGCAAGCATTGGAGCAGGCACGTCGCGGCAGATTGCATATTCTGAATGCGATGTACAATTGTATTCCAGAAGCAAGAAGCGAAGTGAAACCACATTCACCAAGAATGGTGAAGATGTTCATCGAAAGAGAATTTATTGGAGCAGTTATCGGGCCTGGTGGTAAAGTGATACAGGAAATGCAAAGAGTTACCGGTACTACTATCAATATTGAAGAAGTCAATAACATGGGTGAGATAAGTGTGTTTGGTGTAAACAAAGAAGGAGTGGAGAAGGCAGAAGCATGGATCAAAGGTATTGTTGCAGTTCCAGTTGTTGGTGATGTGTATGAGGCCACTGTAAAATCAATTATGCCTTTCGGAGCATTTGTTGAATTTTTACCTGGTAAGCAAGGTTTGGTTCATATAAGCGAAGTAAGCTGGAAACGCCTTGAAACACTTGATGGAGTATTAAATGAGGGTGATGTGATAAAAGTGAAGTTGATCGGAACGGATCCTAAGTCCGGCAAGTTCAAACTTTCAAGAAAGATATTGATCCCAAAACCGGAGAGACAAGATCGTCCGGCAGAAAATTAATTATTAATAGGAAAATAGCTTAACCCTGTTTTGCTTAAAGCGAGACAGGGTTTTTAATTTTGTAATTGAAATGGATTATATAAAAATCACTTTTACTGATCTTCAACCAGAACAAAGGGAAATTTTGATTGCACAACTTGCCGATGCAGGTTATGAAGGATTTGAAGAAAAGGATTCCAGTCTTGATGCATTTATAAATAGTAAAAGCTTTGATAAGGTCATTGTAAATGAGATATCTTTTAAATATCAAACTCCCTATACAAAAGAAAAAATTGCTGAAACAAATTGGAACCAGGTATGGGAATCAAATTTTGAACCGGTGATAGTAAATGATTATGTAGCCATTCGTGCTGACTTTCATAAACCAATTACGAATACAAAGTTTGAAATAGTCATTACTCCAAAAATGAGTTTTGGTACAGGTCATCATGCCACGACTTATATGATGATTGAGTTAATGAAAGAAATCCATCTTAATGGAAGATCAGTTCTTGATTTCGGTTCCGGTACCGGCATACTTGCAATACTTGCTGAAAAAGAAGGAGCTAAAAATATTGATGCAATAGATAATGATGATTGGAGCATTACAAATGCAGGTGAGAATTTTGAAAAAAACAATTGCACAAAAATAAATTTAAGAAAAGCTTCAAATGCAGCGTCTGAAATTAGATTCGATATCATTCTTGCCAACATTAATAAAAATGTAATTATTGAAAACCTGGATCTACTTACAGAACAATTAAATAAGGGAGGGCAGGTTTTACTAAGTGGACTACTCAAAGAGGATAGAGATGAAATACTAAGTATTGCAACTGAATTACGCTTAAAACTCAAAAAAGAATTGATCCGGAACAATTGGATGGCCCTCCAATTCGATAATTAAGTGTGGCTGAATGGTGTATTAATTTAGTATAATGTCTCTGCTGTTTCTATTATCTTTGTAATCCAACTTTAACAAAGGCTCCATGAACGAATTTCTATTGATCGTTCTCGCATATCTTATTGGTAGTATTCCCTCATCGGTCTGGGTTAGCAAATACTTTTTTGGTATTGACATTCGTGACTACGGAAGCGGTAATGCTGGTGCTACCAATACATTCAGAACACTTGGCCCGAACTGGGGCTCATTTGTTATGCTGGCAGATATGTTGAAAGGAATTATCGCAGTTAAACTTGTTTACCTCATTCCTTATTATATCGATCATGAATCCCAAATGACTAATTTACAGATCGGCCTCGGTCTTGCAGCTGTAGTGGGTCATATATTTCCCATCTGGGCTGAGTTTAGGGGAGGAAAAGGAGTTGCGACTGTTTTTGGAATGGTACTCGGTATCCAGCCAATAGTTGCTGTATGTTGTGTTGGCGTATTTCTATTGGTTCTCTATTTAACAAGATTTGTTTCCCTTAGTTCAATACTTGCCAGCCTTGCGTTTCCAATTTTTATTCTTGTTATTTTCAATGAAAAAGAAGATCTCTATAGAATTTTCGCAATTGCTGTTGCCCTGATGGTCCTTATTACACACCAAAAAAATATTGGAAGACTACTCCAGGGAAACGAAAGCAAGGTTCCTATTCTTAAACATAGGGATCGTCGAAGACAGCGCCGTCGCGGAATCTCCGATAGGAACAAGCTCTAATTTTCATTTTCTTCAAACATTTAGATACTTAGTTTGGTATAATCATTGAATTAATGATAAAAAACAAAACACTATGATCAGGCTTTTTACAACCCTGTTTATTGCTGCTTCGCTTGCAATTGCGTGCAGTAAGAATGCAGTGACAGGACGCAGTCAGTTTAAGCTATTATCAGAATCAGAATTACAGGGCATGGCTAATACCCAATATCGGGACTTTCTAAATCAAAATCATAATAAATTAGTCAGTAGCAGTACCAATAGGGATGCAGAAATGGTTAAGAGGGTAGGCCAACGAATCACAAAAGCGGTTACTGAATATTATGCATCGATTGGAAAAAGCAATATCCTGGACGGCTATAATTGGGAATACAACCTCGTAGACGATAAAGCAGTAAATGCATGGTGTATGCCTGGCGGAAAAATTGTTGTTTATACTGGTTTACTTCCGATTACTCAAAATGAAGCGGCACTTGCAGTTGTTATGGGGCATGAAGTTTCTCATGCTATATTTCAACATGGAAATGAACGTATGAGTCAGGAATTAGGAGCTGAAATAGTAGGAGCAGGGCTTCAAGCGGCAGTATCGAATAAACCTGCAGAAACTCAAAATGCATTTCTGCTTGCTTATGGTGTAGGGGCACAGGCCGGATTTCTTTTGCCATATTCCCGCAAACATGAGTTGGAGGCTGACAGATATGGGTTATGGTGGGCAGCAATGGCTGGTTATAATCCCCAGGAGGCGATTCCTCTTTGGGAACGGATGGAAAAGGCTTCACAAGGTCAAACTCCACCGGAATTCATGAGTTCACACCCAAGCGAGGGTACCAGGATAGATCAACTTCAAAAATATATGCCTGAGGCAATGAAATATTATAAACCAATGGCTAAATATTGATTATTGAGTTTACTTAAATAAATTGATTACAATTCAGATTCCGGCTTTTTATCATAATAAGTCGGAATTTCTTTATAAATAAGGTCGGCGAGATAGTATATTTCGTACATTTGTGCCCCGCTAATTAGTGTACGCTGAAGCCGGTACGAACCGGGCGGTTTCGGAAAACCCAAAAACACCAATTTTAGGTATGTCTCAAACGCTTCTCGAAAAGCTTCAACTTGCAGACGAAAAGAATCTTTTGATCCAAGGTTTACCTTCTTCAATTGAAAAGCAGTTCAGCAAACTTTCCTTTGCAAAGAACGTTACGCCGCTTTTAAAGAGCCGTAAAATTGACTTTGCACTGGTATTTGCCGTGAACGAAAATCAGCTTAACAGCATTTTGCAAGAGGTAATGCCTGCATTAAAGCATGATTCTAAATTCTGGGTTGCTTCCCCTAAAACCAGCTCCAAAATTGTAACTGATCTTAACCGTGAATGTAGTTGGCAAAAGCTGACCGCTTCTGGTTATGAATGCCTTGATCAGGTGGCATTAGATCATGTTTGGAGTGCCACCCGTTATTGTAAGGGTGAGTTGGTTGAAGGAATAAGGATCAGCCGCAGAGAAATGGCTGCAATGGAAGCTTAAAAAATTTTATTGGCTAAGCAAAATAACCATGATACTTTCATGGTTATTTTTTTTATGCCCCATCTCAATGTAGAAATAAAAGCGATCGTCAATGACCCTTCATCTATCAGAAATTATTTGGTCGACCACCGTGCTACTTATAAAGGGACAGATGACCAAACTGATACCTATTTTAAAGTCAATGCCGGCAGGTTAAAATTACGGGAAGGCAATATTGAAAATAACCTGATCTTTTACAACCGAACTAACCAGGCTGGCCCGAAGAGTTCGCATTTCAATCTTGTAAAAATTGAGGATGCAAAAGGTTTAAAAGAAGTTTTAGAAAGATCTTGTGGTATAACAATGATCGTAAAGAAGAAAAGAGAGATCTATTATATCGACAATGTGAAATTCCATATTGACGACGTGCCTGGGCTTGGTTCTTTTATTGAAATAGAAGCCGGAAATATTTTGGCTGACAAAACCGAAGCCGAATTATTGGAGCAATGTAACTTTTATTTGAAGAAATTTAGGATCAAAGAAGAAGACCTGGTCGCAGAATCTTATAGCGATCTGTTGATGAAAGTGAATGACACTATTTTATGATAACGGCACCTAACTTACCGGATATCTCCCTTTCCATTTGTTTCAGGTGTTCATGGGTTTGCGTAAGAGTTCGATATTCTTCAGGAGTATGCTTCTTTTCAAGATCTACCTGGTTTTCCAATAGCATTCTTTTGATCTTTTTCAACTTAAGATAACTTAAGGCTGACTCAACTTCGATATGCGTTTTGTCCTCATCCATTTTAAGAAATGTCATTAACTCTGTTTCATTCCCAACAGTTATCGATCTTAAAAAATCTTCATAGCTCTGCTCAAATAATTTCTTTTGATAACCGGTCGAACTGCTGAATTCCCGTTTCCAATGTTCACTCGCTTCGTAGGGAAAATTAAGTAGAGAGACCGCAAAGGAACTAATAGCCGGATCATTGCTATATACAAAAAGGTTTTTATTGAGAATGTTACGTTCTTTATCTAATGCCTTTTTATATTCACTGATAAGCTTTAATACATCAGCATTGTCAAATAGCCCTTCGTCAAGGATCTCATCAAGCATAAATTCAGCAACTACACCTTCATTCCATTTTTTATTCCCGTGTTCCAACAGAACTCTTGCAAATTCTTTTTCCTGCAACTCATCCTTAAACAGAAGATTGAACGTTGCGTCATCATAATCAGTTGCAGCGGCTTTTTGTGCATTTTCTTCATGGGATCTTGCTTCTTCAAATGGTAAGGCTTTTCCCTGCGTACTAATCTTATTACGGATAAACTTATTTACCAATGCATGTAAACCACCTTCGTCGATCTTTAATATCTCAGAACATTGTTTGATATAATCCTGTTGCCTGGTAAAATCTTCCGCCTTATTGATCTTTGAAATTGTTTCAGCAATGCTGTTTACTACTTCAGATTTTTTTGTAGTGTCATTACCTGCATCTTTCAATGCAACTTCAAGCTGAAAAAGGATAAAATCTTTTCGATTACTTCTTACAAATTCATTGAAGGCTGAAGCGCCAACTTTATTTACATAACTATCCGGGTCTTCTTTATCGGGTATTAAAACAAGTTTTACATTCAAGCCTTCTTCCAATGCAAGATCAAGTCCCCGAAGTGCCGCTTTTATACCTGCTGCATCCCCATCATAAATGATCGTAAGGTTGTTTGTGTATTTTCTTATTAATCTTAATTGGTCTATTGTTAATGATGTACCTCCTGAAGCCACCACATTTTCTATTCCTGCCTGATGTAATGAAACTACATCGGTGTATCCTTCTACCAGCAAACATTCATCGGCTTTATCAATTGCCATGCGGGCAAAATAACTTCCATAAAGTATTTTGCTTTTTACATAGATCTCATTCTCGGGGGTATTAATATATTTCGGCGCTTTATCATTTGTTTTAAGGATCCTTGCACCAAAACCCAAAACCTTTCCACTATGATTATGTACCGGAAAAATTATCCGGCCACGATAATTGTCCATCAACTGATCGTTACGATTTGCAACAAGACCGGTTTTTAAAAGCAATTCAGTATTGAATTGCGCAGCGATCGCAGCTTTTGTAAAACTATCTCTTGCTTCAGGATTATAACCAAGTTGAAATCTTTTGATGATGTCTTCACGGAAACCTCTTTCTTTCAAGTAGCTCAAACCAACATGCTGGCCTTCTTCGGTTTCAAATAATACTTTAGAAAAAAACTGTTGAGCAAAATTGTTGATGATATAGAGACTATCTGCTACCTGCATCTGCTGACGCTGCTCATCACTCGCAAAACTTTCTTCTATTTCAATTCCATATCTGTTTGCCAGCCAGCGAAGCGAATCAACATAACTGTATTTCTCATGTTCCATCAAAAAACTGATAGTGTTCCCGCTTTTACCGCAACCAAAACATTTATATATTTCTTTTGAAGGAGAAACGGTAAAAGAGGGCGTCCTTTCATTATGAAAAGGACAGAGGCCCAGGTAATTGGTGCCTCGCTTTTTTAATTTTACAAAACCGCCTATAACATCAATAATGTCAATGCGGCCGAGGATCTGCTGTATGGTATTCTGGGAAATCAATTTATGACTAAAGTCAGTATGCGAATATCCTAAATTGAGCTTAGATGATGACAGCATGTTAAAAAAATTTCTTGACTTTATGAATTATCTGGCTTAAATTTATACAGATACATTCCCGCCCAAGGAAAGATCACAGGACGGTTGCTTTTTTCACCTTTAAATTAAAATCCCATGGTTACAGTTGACATCTCACAGCTCTCTGGGGAATGCAATACCTGGAGGGATTCGTTGCGTTCCTGCCGCGATGATTTAAACCAATTAAAAAAACAACTTCAACAAACGGCAGCTCAAAATCTTACCCGAGACCAGCTGCATGACGTAGAACATTATCACAATCAGTTTCACATTCAACTTATCAATGTTCATGACCTGAAACAATCTATCAAATCCCATGATCGTCGCGTACAATTTGAGACTGCCGCTAACAGTGGTCAATTAGCAGAAGATACGATCGCAGAACATGAAAGACTTTTTGAAGAATTCCAATCACTCGACAGCACAATCAAGAATCTACGTGAAGAATTTGGCGATTTTATTCATCGAACGCCATAAATAAACAGGTTAAGAGCTCATCAGTTTTATAAGTTCAACTGATAAAAATATTTTATCCTGAACTTGTCTTCAGGAATAAAAACTTATCGTCCCGTCTCCTCCGATACTCCGCCTCTGAAGAACCGATTATAAACAACTAAAAACATTTGTCATGGCAGAATTTGATACCTCACATGTAAAAAATATTGTCTTGCTGGGCCACGCCGGCTCTGGTAAGACCACATTAGCGGAATGCATGCTCTATGAAGCGGGCATAATTACCCGCCGCGGCAGCATAGCCGAAAGAAACACAACAGGAGATTACCACGAACTTGAACAAGAACGTGGTAATTCTATTTTTAGCAAGCTTATGCACACAAAATGGCGGGGCTATAAAATAAATGTGATCGATACTCCCGGCTATGATGATTTTGTTGGTGAAGTAATTTCTGCATTAAGAGTCGCCGATACCGGAATTATGCTTTTAAATGCTGTAATGGGTGTAGAAGTAGGAACAGATATTATCTGGGAATACACGGATAAATTTAAAACGCCAATGATCTTTGCAGTAAATAAATTAGATGATGATAATGCTGATTATGAAAGAACAGTTCGTGAAGCAAAATCACATTTTGGAAGTAAAGTCGTCGTCGTGCAATACCCATTGCAAACTGGGGCTGGGTTTCATGAAATAGTTGATGTGTTGCGAATGACGGTATATAAATTTAAAGATACCGGCGGCAAACCAGAAAAGCTCCCAATTCCGGATGCTGAAAAAGCAAAGGCAGAAGAATTGCATAAAGAGTTGATAGAAGCCATTGCCAGTAATGATGAAACCCTGATGGAAACATATTTTGATAAAGGAGAACTGATGGAAGATGAAATGAAGATTGGTCTGAAAAAAGCAATGATCAATCATGACCTGTTTCCATTATTCTGTTTATCCGGCGAAAGAAATATGGGAAGCGGCAGGCTGATGGGCTTTATTGATAATGTTTGTCCAAGTGCTAATGAGATGCCACCACAAACAACCAGGAGTGGTGATAAAATTTCCTGTGAAGCGAGTGGCCCCGCATGTCTTTTTATTTATAAAACGATCAGCGAACCACATGTGGGAGAATTATCTTTCTTTAAAGTTTATTCCGGCACCATAAGAAGCGGAATGGAGCTTGAAAATGAAAGCACCAATGTAACAGAAAAGATAACCCAGCTTTTTTTGGTTGAAGGAAATAAAAGAATGCCAATTAATGAACTGGTGGCCGGCGATATTGGCGCTACATTGAAATTAAAAAACACCCATACCAATAACACATTACATGCAAGAGGCAAGAATTATGAATTGCCTTCGATAGAGTTCCCGTCTCCGAATATGACCGTTGCTATAGAACCTTTGAAAAAAGGGGAAGAAGAAAAACTTTCACAGGCCTTGCATCAATTAAGGGAAGAAGACCCTACATTGATCGTTGAAGTTTCTCCTGAATTAAAACAAACATTGATCCATTGCCAGGGGGATATGCATTTGGCTGTTGCAAAATGGAAAATAGAACACAGTCATAAAGTGGAAGTGAAATTTGTAAAACCAAGAATTGCTTACCGGGAAACAATTCGCAAAATGTCTGATGCAAATTATCGCCATAAAAAACAAAGTGGTGGCGCCGGGCAGTTTGGTGAAGTGTATATGCGTATCGAACCATGGTATGAAGGCCTGGCCGAGCCAAAAGACCTGAATGTAAGAGGTCGTGATACATATGATCTTGATTGGGGTGGCAAACTTGTTTTCTATAATTGTATCGTTGGAGGTGCTATTGATACAAGGTTTTTACCATCTATTATGAAAGGTGTAATGGAAAAAATGCATAATGGCCCGCTTACTGGTTCTTATGCCCGTGATATACGTGTATGTGTATATGATGGAAAAATGCATCCGGTTGACAGCAATGATATTTCATTTAAGATCGCAGGGCTGCAGGCATTCCGCCAGGCATTCCAACAAGCCGATCCACAGATATTGGAACCGATCTATAAAGTAGAGGTGCTTTGTCCTGATGACTTGACAGGCGCAGTAATGGGTGACCTGCAAAGCCGCCGTGCAATTGTAGAAGGAATAGACAGCGAAGGACATTTTCAAAAAGTAATCGCAAGAGTTCCTTTGGCTGAAATGGATGGTTATTCATCATCGCTTCGTTCGATCACACAAGGCAGGGCAAAATTCAAAAGTGGATTTCTAGAATATTCTCCTGTTCCTTTTGAGATTCAACGGAGGTTGATCGATGAACATGCAAAACAGGCGAAGGAAGAATATGCTTAATTAGTTTTTTCTTCATCATAAAAAAGATGATTCCTTTTCGAATCATCTTTTTTATAAGAATAAACAAATATTAATTTAATTAATTTCTTAGTTGCAATGCTTAATTTTTTTGACACTCTATTTGTAAAAATTCACAATCAATACATTGTATGGAAGGAAAAAGATATTCCTCATGTGTATAGTATTTTAATTTTATCTCTTTTTCAATCACTCAATATAATTTCTATTCTAATTCTTGCTAAAGGATTATTTGAAAAAGGCGAATGGATCTTAATGAAATGGCAAATTATTGTAATAATGATTGCTGTTTTAGCTGTCGATTATATAAGAATTTTTAAAATAATTGGCTTAAAGAATATTGTGAACAAGTTCACCTCCAATAACTCAATAAGTCACTTTCATATTTTTCTGTATTTTTTAATAAGCATAGCTTTTTTAATTGCTTTAAAACTAGTAAACTTTTTCCCGGTTGTTTTATAAGAATGCCATCTGAAACATTATTCAATGAATGAAAATGATAATAAAAACTACAGTGTTACTATCCGGGATATTTCTTCCGTTTTGGGGTCTTCAATATTGAATATTCAATATTAATTTTTGTTCATGTGAGAATCCCGTGACTTAAATTATGCATCTTCTAGAAATCATGCTTAATATCATCTCCGATGATAATTATATTCTGCATCACGGATGGCTCTATCTCTTTCTGTTTTTAAACGACGCACCTCATTTTTTCTTTCTGACTTTGAAAGAGAATTGTCATGTTTAGCGGACCATATCCTATCATTATAATCTGCTTTTATATCTGCAATTTCATTTTCCAGTTTTGTAGGCCTTGTATACAATGGCACGGTATAATAAGGCTGATAAAAAGGCGAATAATAAGGATAATAACCGCCGCCAATCCCAAAACTTATTGAAGTATGTACTCTCGGTTGAGAATAAACATAGGGGGGCCTGCTATACTTTTGAGCTGATGCACCTATCGTAATGACAAATGCAAGAAAAACCATTAATATCGTTTTCATAACTAAAGATTTATTTGTTTACCAAACTATTCATTTGACGATTATTTTGTTCTGAAGTGAATCCAATACCCGGTAGAATAACTTTTTAATAACACATGTAAATTGATGCTTGTTAACATGATAAATACAAGCAACAAGAACCCGATTTAAATTGTGCAAACACTAAATTTGCCAAATGCCAAAACCCGTCATTTGTATCGGCGCTGCTTTTGTTGATGAACTCTTTCATGCTAATGAGGAAATGATGATTGGAACAACCAATGACGCATCTTTGACAAAGACAGCAGGTGGTGTTAGTCGGAATATTGCACACCAATTGGCTTTACTTGGTGTTGATGTACAACTGATCAGTGTATTTGGAAATGATAGTGATGGCGATTGGCTGAAACAGGCCTGCAGGCTTGCAGGTGTTAATCTCGACATTTCAATAACTAGGCAAGGTTTAACAGGAAAATATACTGGCATTTTAAATGTTGATGGTTCGTTGTTCACTGCTTTTATCTCTAACGAAGCATTTCATTTAATAACACCGGGATATTTAGAGAAAAACAAGGAGCTTTTACAAAATGCCTCTTATTTATTAGCCGATGCCAATATTAATGCAGATACTGGAGAATGGCTACTCGCTTTCAGCAATCAAACAGGTATCCCAATTATACTTGAACCTGTTTCTGTGCCACAGTCAAAAAAATTCAGGAACATAGACTTAAGAGGCCTTCATCTTCTTACTCCAAACGAAGATGAGTTGCCTGCGCTTTGTTCAGAAAAAGCATTATTTACTCAACATCAAATAGAAGAACTGATCAACAAAGGAGTGGAGAATGTTTGGTTGCACAATGGCAAACTTGGCTCTGCAATTTATAATAAAGAAAGATCGATAACACTTCATGCCCCTGAAATTGAAATAGTCGATTGTACAGGTGCAGGTGATGGTTCTTTATCCGGTTTTATTTTAGGTAAAACCTTGGGGAAAGAAGACGTTGACTGCTTAAAACTTGCTCATACTTTATCAGCTGAAATTTTACAAGTGAATGGCGCCATCGCTACTCATTTAGATCAGCAAAAATTGTTAAGCCTCGTTTCAAAATATTATCCTGACTAATGCATCAATACCTAGAAATACATCCTGAAGTAAAAAATGCGTTGGCAGAAGGCAAACCCATTGTGGCACTTGAGTCAACGATCATTTCGTATGGGATGCCATATCCTCAAAATATAAATACTGCTATTGAAGTTGAAGATATCGTTAGAAGCAATGGCGCAGTACCGGCAACCATTGCCATCTTTAATGGTAAATGCTATGTCGGTTTATCAAAAGAGCAATTAGAATATTTTGCTTCGGCAAAAGATGTGTGGAAAGTGAGTCTGCGTGATATGCCTTATGCGATCAGTAAAAAATTATATGGAGCGACGACGGTTGCAGCCACCATGCGGATTGCATCAATGGCTGGTATAAAAATATTTGTTACAGGTGGAATAGGGGGTGTACATAGAAATGTAATTGAGACGATGGATGTGTCCGCAGATCTTACGGAAATGGAACAAACCTCAGTAGCAGTTGTATCTGCAGGTATTAAATCAATTCTTGATATTGGTTTAACACTTGAATATTTAGAAACAAAAGGAATTCCGGTTGTAACTGTTGGACAAAATGAGTTCCCAAGTTTTTATTCCCGCAAAAGTGGATTCAGCTCTCCTTTGCGTTTAGATGATGTTGATGAAATAGCAAAGATGTTACATGCAAAATGGCAAATGGGATTAAATGGCGCTGTATTGATCGCCAACCCTCTTCCTGCTGACCAGGAGATCATTGCTGAAGAAATGGAAGTTCATATTCAAAAAGCACTGAATGCAGCAAAGGAAAAAAAGATCACCGGCAAAGAAGTAACTCCTTTTTTATTAGAATACATTTCAGAACATTCAAAAGGAGAAAGCCTTGAAGCCAATATTGCTTTAATAAAAAACAATGCGAAGCTGGGAGCTGAGTTAGCAGTCGCTTACTCAAAAGGTCATAACTAAATTCTTACGGCAGTTACCAGCGGTTCAGGTTCATGTACACTTAATGAAACAGCTTTATCGCCAGTAATTTTAAAAATAATTTTGACAGAAGGTGCACCTACAGGTGAAAATGTATTTTCATCTACCTTGGTTAGCCCACGGCCAAATGAACCTTTACGGCCTATTTGTAAGAAACCAATCCGATGAAGATCTACAACAAAGATTTCTCCTTCACCAGCTCCAAAACGATATTCACCTAAATATTTTTTCTTTTCCTCTTCGGTCACTTCAAGACTCTTTGGCTTCATATCCGCATTTCCAAGGCTCTCAAGATAGCTGATCACATTTTTCACATTTGCTGCATCTCCGGCCGAGATATTTTTATCTTCCAATCTATTCTTTGCATGTTGCAATAAAGTGATGCCATGAGGTCCACCATGTGTTTGAATACCTGGAACCGTCTCAATAATTTCCTGAACACTCTTCAGCATACCCATCATGGTATATGTAAAAATATCCGGCCTTGCGCCATTACTTATTAAAAATTCGGCAATATCACGACGACCAACATGTGAAGCAGCACCAAGTGCAGTTTCCCAATCACCAAAACCCCAATCCCATGAAGCACCTGCTAATTCAGGTCGGGCATTCACTAATTCTTTTACCTTATCAAAATTTCCATGTGATGCACCAACGATACTACTCACCATATTATCATTCATGCTTGGATAGCGGTAAAAAAGTGGTTCAGCTGTATTCTCCATTTCAATTTTATTGATCACAGCTTGTGCAGATGCATTACCAAATGCAGTGATACCAATCAAACCAAATGCAGAGCTTCTAATAAACCGACGGCGTTGATTACTGTTGTTCATGGTAAAATGTTTTGTGAGTTAGTACTACCAATTTAGCGAATTAGATACCAGGTAAGCAATAAGTTTCCGATAGTCGGTATTATAAACTGATAACTGAATTGCAGGAAGTATGTTTATTAAAAAAGCCATCCGCCTAGGCGGATGGCTTTTATTGATTAATTTCTGACCGATCATGCACCTAATGTCCAGCCTCCCCTGTATTGTCTTTTAACATATTGATTCGCTTCGTCAAAGTTGGTGACCTTCATATTTTTTGCATCCCACAATAGTTTTTTACGGCCAAGCCATTTATCCTCCCTCTTCTTTCCAGTTTGCATTAAGAAACTGCGAAGTGCCAGGTTTCCAATTAAAATACTTTCAGTAAATGGTCCGGCATATTCAAATGGAGAACTTGTTTTCGCATTACCATAACCTGCTATACACGCATTTACCCATTGTATATAATGACCTTCTGGAACTCTTTTGATTGTTTCAGCAGGAAGTTTTGTTTCATTCATAAGCTTTGTCGGCAATAATCTCGGTTTCTCACCATAGCAATCAAGCAATAACTTTCCTTTTGTACCAACAAACAACACACCACCATCCCAATTACCAAATGCCTCTTCTGGTAAAAGTTCATCAGGTCTTTCTGGTAATAAACCGCCATCATGCCATGATACTTTTATATTTCCTTTTCCATCGTTTCTTGGATAATTCAAATGTATAATAGATGAAGCTGGACATGCATCCGGGTTTTGTGAATCATCCCACATTTTAGCCCAGATGGTAGCAATGCTGGCTTCAACTGAATCAGGATAAAGAATTGGTAGTATGCGATAGATAGGATCCATGATATGACAGGCCATGTCACCTAATGCTCCCGTACCAAAAGCCCACCAACCTCGCCAGTTAAATGGAAGATATGCTGGATTAAAATCTATTTTAGGAGCAGTGCCTAACCAAAGATCCCAGTCAAGTTCATTTGGTATTTCAAACTGACCGGTAGGAGTGGGAATACCTTGTGGCCATACAGGTCTGTTTGTCCAGGCATGTGCAGTATGCACATCCCCGATCAAACCTGCTTCAAAAATTTCTTTTGCTTTTCTTACGCCATCACCAGAGCCACCCTGGTTACCCATTTGTGTAACTACTTTATATTTTTTTGCCGCTTCAGTCAACATCCTCGCTTCATAAATATCATGCGTCAATGGTTTTTGCGTGTATACATGTTTGCCTAATTGCATTGCTGCAATTGTTGCAACGGCATGTGTATGGTCGGGTGTTGAAATTGAACATGCATCAATATTATTTTTTTCTTTTTCCAGCATTACCCTGAAGTCTTTATAATATGTAGCATTGGGAAATGATTGTCTCGATTTAGCAGCCTGCCTGTCATCAACATCGCATAAAGCAACAATATTTACATTCGGGCTTTTTGCAAAATTGGCAAGATCATCCGCTCCTTTACCTCCAGCGCCAATACCGGCAATTCTTAGTTTATCACTTGGCGCAATAAAACCGCGTCCGATAACATGGCGGGGAACGATAAAGAAACCTGCACCTGCAACAGCACTGTTTCTAATAAATTTTCTTCTTGATGAATTGGACATAATATAATTTATTTAGATTTAGAATTAGTAGTTGGTTCTATACTTGTTTCAATTTTTGTATTTGCACTTGCATTATCAAAACTTACACATTCTTTCAGCTCTTTTTCTGTGTAAGAAAGCCCATATTGTTTCAATACATCATCCGGCACGCCATTCCATTGGGTGGGTGTGTTGCCCATATAGCCAATATCTTTTACACCAATTTGTGAAGTATAAAATCCTGTTGCCACCATATCCCTCATTTTACTAAAGAAAGAAACTCCTGGCGCCATTTCAGGTTTGGCTTTTTGAGGATAGGCGATCTGATCGATCAGTTCGATCTGTTGTTGTTGTGTACAATCTTTAAATGAATTATTGAATTTATTCAAACATTGCATATCTAACCAGCGCAAACCACCACGTAATGGGGTTTGATGATTAGGCATATCTTTTACAATGAACTCGATGAATTCTGGAACTTTTGCATCCGTTGCACTACCACTTACTTCATCTTTGGGTATAATAATATCGGAAAGAATTGCAATAGTTGCCATTTCATGATCGGTAAAAAACTTTGGCATTGCTAATATCCTTTTCTCATTTTCTATCTCGGCTGGATTGCGATCAAGATTAAAAGTTGGATCAGCAGCCGCAACAGCTTTCTTATCATCAGGGCCACAACCAGCAACAACAGCAGGCACTGCTACAGCGCCGGTTACAATTAATTTTAGCGATTCTCTTCTTTTCATATTTTGAGTTTATCGTTTGTTTATTAGAGAACTGAAAGTTGAACGGAGCGTCGCAACAATGTTTAATCGGAGCGATGCAGCCGGTCTACAAATTATTTTTCTTCATCTCATCAATAATATGTTCACTTGCACGCATGCTTAATGCTAAGATGGTCCACGTAATATTTTTATCCGCTTGTGAAGTGAATGCACCACCATCAACTACAAAAAGGTTTTTGCAATCATGTGCCTGGTTCCAGCTATTCAGCGCTGAATTCTTTGCCGTGCTTCCCATTCTCACTGTTCCTGCTTCATGAATGATCTCTCCGGGTTTTGCCAATCCATACTGATTTTTTTCATCATCATTAGCGCCCCATGTGATCACTGCGCCCATATTATGCATGATCTCTTTGAAAGTTTCTTTCATATGTTTTGCCTGGTTCACTTCATAGTCACTCCACTTTACATTGAATTTTAAAACGGGAATACCATACTTGTCAACAACATTCGGATCGATCTCGCAAAGATTATCTTCTCTTGGCACCGCTTCACCACGACCTGCCATGCCAACGCTTGCTCCATAGAAATATCGATAATCTTCTTTCAAAGATTTACCATAACCACCCGCTTCTTTTTGCACACCATTTACTGCATACTTACCATTCATGCTTTCAATACCACCCATAAATCCATAAGCAGGTTGACCCATTCCGCCCCAATACTCGATATGATATCCACGTGGAAAATCCAATTTCTTATTATCTAACCACCATGGCGAATAAACATGCAAACCACCAACACCATCTTCATTATATCTCTTGCGGCCAAATAGAGTAGGGAGATAACCACCAAGTGCGGCGCCGGTTGAGTCATGTAAATATTTTCCAACAACACCACTTGAATTTGCAAGACCGTTCTGATGTCTTGCAGATTTTGAATTCAATAAAAGCCTTGATGATTCACAGGCGCCGGCGGCAACAATAACAACACGACCAGTTACCTGGTATTCCTGCATATCTTCTTTGTTGATATAAGAAACTCCGGTAGCAAGCCCTTCGCTATTTGTTAATACTTCACGAGCCATTGCATTGGCAACTACATCAACATTGCCTGTAGCGATAGCAGGATAAATAAGAACATTTGTAGAGGAGAAGTCAGCTTTTGCCATACTGCAATTGCGGTTGCATTGCCCGCAAAAGAAACAGGCGCCACGATCTGTGGTGCTTTTTATTTTTTTAGTAAGAATAGAAAGCCGTGAGGGGATCACTCTTACCTGGGCCTGTTCGGCTGCACGTTTAATAAATAGCTCATGCAAACGTGGTTTAGGTGGCGGTAGAAAAACTCCATCGGGATCATTATCCAGGCCTTCATTTGTTCCGAATATCCCGATCAACTCATCAATTCTATCGTAATAAGGTTTGACATCATCATAGCTAATTGGCCAATCATCGCCAAGTCCATCAATGCTTCTCCTTTTAAAATCCTTGGGGCCGAAGCGAAGTGAAATTCTTCCCCAATGGTTTGTTCTTCCACCCAACATCCTTGAACGCCACCAAAGCCAATCAGTGCCTGACGCTTTTGTATAAGGCTCGCCATCTATATCCCAACCGTAATAGCTTGCATCAAAATCGCCAAAGGGGCGAAGTTTTGTTGAAGCGCCGCGACGAGGACTATCCCATGGATTTTTTAATTGAGTAACATTTTTTTGCGGATCATACATGTAACCGGCTTCGAGTAAACAAACCTTTAATCCTGCATTTGCCAACACATAAGCCGCCATACCACCACCAGCTCCTGAACCGACAATTACTGCATCATACTTTTTTGGTTGTTTCTTGATCTGGAGATCTCCCATTTGCGAAAAATTTTATAATTGGGCGTCAATTTACACGATAAAGCATCACCTTGTTTATTTTTCATAAAATTTCTGCGCACATCTGTTAGCATAGTATATTCGTTTGTCAAATTTCTCCTTATACAATGAAGCGATCCGTTATGATCCTGTTCGGGTTATTGAATTTTATTTTTTCGAAGTCACAGAGGATATATGATTCATATCCTGTCTACAAAGAGAATGATCTTGGGTTGACTTATACATCAAAATCTTCTTTGTTCCGAATTTGGGCGCCGACAGCAGAAAAAGCACAGATCATATTTTATAATGCGGGTGATGGAGGAGAATCAACTGGTTTCCTGGACATGAACAAAGATCTAAATGGAATATGGAGCACAAAAGTCATAGGAGATATAAAAGGGAAATTTTATGTTTTTAAAGTTCGGATAAATGGCAAATGGCTGAATGAGGTTCCCGATCCTTATGCAAAAGCAGTTGGAGTAAATGGTAAAAGGGCAATGGTGGTCAATTTGAAAACAACAGATCCTGTGGGTTGGCAAAATGATAAAAGTCCTGTTTTTAAAAGTAAAACTGATGCTATACTTTACGAACTACAAGTTCGTGATGCAAGTATTTCCTCAAATTCAGGGATAAAAAACAAAGGAAAATATCTAGGATTAACTGAAACAGGAACAAAAAACCTGGAAGGTCTTTCAACAGGACTTGATCATATAAAAGAATTAGGAGTTACTCATGTTCATTTGTTGCCTTGTTTTGATTTTTACTCAATAGATGAAAGCAAACCTGGTAAGGCACAATATAACTGGGGTTATGATCCGCTTAATTATAATGTGCCAGATGGTTCGTTCTCAACAAATCCTTATGATGGAGTAACAAGAATTAAAGAATTCAAACAAATGGTGCAGTCATTTCATCAGAATGGATTAAGAGTGATAATGGATGTTGTCTATAATCATATAAGACTTACGGAAGATTCTTATTTCAATCAATTAGTGCCTGGTTATTATTACAGGCAAACAAAAGACGGCAAATTTTCCAATGCAACTGCCTGTGGCAATGAAACAGCCAGTGAAAGATATATGATGAGAAAATTTATGCTTGAATCGGTTTTGTATTGGGTAAAAGAATATCATATTGATGGATTCAGATTTGATCTGATGGGAGTGCATGATATTGAAACAATGAACCTGATCTCAAAAGAACTTCATAAAATAAAACCAGATATATTATTGTACGGCGAAGGATGGACGGCCGGTTCATCACCCTTGCCTGATTCATTAAGGGCCATTAAAAAATATGCTTACAAGTTAGATCGCATCGCAGTTTTCAGTGATGATATTCGTGATGGAATAAAAGGAAGTGTTTTTGAACATGGAGACAAAGGTTTTGCAAGCGGAAAGCCCGGAATGGAAGAAACTATAAAGTTTGGCATCGTTGCTTCCTGCAAGCATCCACAGATTGATTATGCAAAAGTTAATTATTCGAAAGAGCCATATGCTGCCCAGCCATGGAATACGATCACCTATTGTGAATGTCACGATAATCATGTGCTTTGGGATAAGCTGGCTATATCAGCAAAAGATGCATCAGAAGAAGAAAGAATTGAAATGCAGAAATTAGCTTTATCAATTGTATTGACATCACAAGGAATTTCCTTTTTACATGCAGGTACAGAATTCTTAAGAACAAAGAAAGGAGTTGAGAATAGTTTTGAATCGCCGGATAGCATCAATGCAATTGACTGGAGTTTAAAAACGAAGAACAAAGAAACGTTAGAATATGTAAAAGCATTGATCAAAATGAGAAAAGAGCATCCAGCTTTTAGAATGAGAGATGCAAATAGTATTTCTAAGAATATACGTTTCGTCAAAAATACTCACGGTGAAATTGTTGCATATACTCTAAATGGAAAGGCAGTAAATGATTCGTGGGAAAATATTTTGGTTGTGTTTAATGGGTCTGATAAAGAACAAACAATTTCATTGCCACCAGGTTCTTGGCAAAGAGTCTTATCAAGTGAAATCGATCCGCCCGATACTTACTTATTGCCTATTACACTAAAATTGGAAATGTTTAAATATGGATGTGTTATTCTAAAAAAAGTAAAACAGTAGTATAAGAAAATTACTTCTTTGCAGCCCTGTCAATGTTTTTGCCAATCAGGTAACCAACTGCCGCACCCACAACAGCACCTCCAAGTGCCCAAACAAGATCACCTTGTGTAGCGAAATAAAAAATTGCCATACCAACTACTGCGCCACCAACTGCAAATACAGAACTTGCTTTTGATTTAGCTTTTGATTCACCTGTATTGCCTGCAACCTTGTTTTGAAATTGCTTCAAATGTTCTTTGTGTCCCTTGCGATGATGAGGTCTTGCCATTTTTTTGTTTTCAATTTAGCGAATTAAATCAAAAAAGAAACTGATCTGGCAAAAATCAAATCTTCCCAAACCTGTTTATCTTAGAACTTTAATCACTAAAATAAACCATAATGAAGCCGAGCCACCTTTTTAAATGTTTATTAGTTCTATTATCATTTTCAGTAAGATCATTTGCACAGTCCGACAGCCTTGCTGCTATGAAGCCTGAAAAGATAATAACCAAACATAGTATTAAGATCGATAACAAATCAATAAGCTATACAGCAACTGTAGGCACCCTTATTCTTAAAAATGAAAAAGATGAGCCTGTTGCCTCCTTTGGTTACACAGCATATACCAAAGATGGGGAAACTGATATGGGTAAGCGACCTATTACATTTTCTTATAATGGTGGTCCAGGATCTTCTTCCATTTGGTTACATATGGGTGTGATGGGTCCAAGAAGGGTAGTGGTAAATGATCCATCGCCAAATGGCCCTGCACCTTATAAATTAGAAGATAATAATTATTCAATACTTGACATATCTGATATTGTAATGATGGATCCTGTTGGCACAGGTTTAAGCCGTGCTGTGGGTAAAGCAAAGAACAGTGATTTTTGGGGTGTTGATGAGGATATCAAATCAGTTAGCCAGTTTATCAGGAATTATGTGAACGACAATGAACGATGGAACTCACCCAAATATTTACTGGGCGAGAGCTATGGTACATTCCGCTCCGCAGGTGTTGCTGATTACTTGCAGGAGAACATAGGTATTTCAGTAAATGGAATAATATTAGTTTCAAATGTTTTGGATATTCGTCAGCTGGCATTCAATCCCGGTGATGATCTGCCTTTCATTGTAAATTTTCCAACCTATGCTGCTACTTCCTGGTTTCATAACAAGATCCCAAATAAACCAACGAATCTTGATGCTTTCCTGAAAGAGGTGAGAGCATTTTCATTTGGTGACTATGCACAGGCATTGATGAAAGGGGACCAATTAGGCGCTGATGAAAAAGAAAAAGTTTTAAATAAACTGGCTGCCTATTCCGGGTTAAATAAAGAATATTGGAGTAAAGCTAATCTCCGGGTGAATGAACCACAATTTGCCCAGGAACTTTTACGCAGCACTGGTTTAACTGTTGGGCGACTTGATTCAAGATACAAAGGTATTACCCAGGATAAATTAGCAGAATATGCTTTTTATGATCCTCAATCTGCTGATATCAGCCCGGCATTTACCGCAGCATTTATGAGTTATTATACAACTGAATTAAAAGTGAGTAAGGATAAAAATTATAATACCGGTGCCTATAGTTTTCCTGACTTTAAATGGAACTGGAAGCATCCACGTGGTTATGGATTTTTCGGTGATGCGGCTCCGCCTAACACTACTCCAGATTTGTTAAATGCTATGTCAAGTAACCCTAAAATGAAAGTACTTGTGCTGAATGGCATTTATGATCTTGCCACACCTTTTGCCGGAACAGAGTATACATTTGATCATATGAATCTTGATCCAAAGATCAAAGAAAACATTACGATGAAATATTATGAAGCGGGTCATATGATGTATATCCATAATGAATCTGCTGTGAAATTTAAAAAAGATGTAGCCGATTTTATAACTGGTGCTATAAAACCTTTTTAATAACCCAGTAAAACTGTCATTCTGTAAGTTGAAAGTGACGGTTACTTTTTCGTAAAACGATAAACAATGAATCATTTCTCAGTTTGCCCCAAAGCATTACTGTAAATGAATAATAAAATCCTTTTGAAGATATTAATCGCCGCTGGTAAATTCATTATTAATTTACCAGGTTAGATTTACTATTTTCCCCGATTATTATCTTCACTTATGCCAAAACTAGTTGTTCTAATATCTCTTTTAATTTTCACTATTCATTCTTATTCGCAGGACGCCACTGTATTTAAGCCCGACTCTGTAAAAAAAGAAATGACAGCAGTGCAAATAAGCACAACGCTCAGGATCGATGGGCTATTAAATGAAGAGGAGTGGAAACTTGCAAAACCATCTCCAAGATTTGTACAGATAGAGCCGCAGCAAGGAATGCCCGCAAATTTTGAGACAGAAGTAAAGGTTTTATATAACAGGCAATATTTATACGTTGGATTTATATGTCATGACTCAATGGGTAAAAAAGCAATTCGTGCTACAGATTTCAGACGTGATTTTGGCATTCGCAGTCATGACCATGTTGCTTTATCATTTGATGGCTTTAATGATACAAGGAACGCAATGGCATTAATGGCAAATGCTTATGGCGTACAAAGAGACCTGCTTGTGTTCGATGATATTTTAACTGATGTAGATTGGGATGGTCTTTGGAAAGTAAGAACGACGAGAACTGATTCAGGTTGGATAGCAGAAATAGCGATACCATGGCAAACACTTCGTTATCCAAAAACAAAAGACTCATTACAACAATGGGGATTCAATGTTTATCGAACAAGAAGAATGAGCAATGAAATAAGTTCTTTTTCCGGTTATCCAAGAAATTTCAGTTTTACAAGAATGGCTTATGCCGGTCTTTTAAAAAATTTACAACCACCTCCGCCAAAACCAAATATCAGGATACAGCCATACGTCCTCGGCGCTTATGATCACTATAAAAATTTTCCTGCATCGGCCGAGCCTGAAAAAAATAATTTTCGTGCTGGCGGTGATATTAAATGGGCGATCAATCCAAACTCTATTCTTGATGTAACGATAAACACAGATTTTGCACAAGCTGATGCAGACAAACAAGTAAATAATGTAACCAGGTTCTCTGTTTTCTTTCCCGAGCGAAGACAATTCTTTTTGGAAAACGCATCATTGTTTGGAGTAGGAGTGAGGCCGAATGATGATGCATCGGGCGGCTCCATGCGAATTCAACCATTCTTTAGTAGAAGAATTGGTTTGGATGATCTTGGAAACCCTATACCTATTGATGCAGGTGGAAGGTTTGTATATCGCTCATTGAAAAGAAACATAGGTGTAATGGCAATGCGCCAAAGAGAATCAACAACGACACCAGCTACTAATTTTTTTGTTGGTCGCTTCTCTGAAAATTTTGGTAAACAAAACAGGATAGGTGGATTGTTGACATATAAAAATAATTCTGATGGCACGAATACAGTTGGCGCCATTGATGGTTTTTTCAGAATGGGCGAATCTCATTCACTGAATACAATGCTTATTGTTTCCAATAGTGACAGTAAGGATCCATCAGTTGTTGATGGGAAAAATGCTTTTGCAGGATATGCACAATATTATTATACCAGTAACCAATGGAAAATTTGGTGGACAGAATCGGTAGTAACAAAAGATTTCAATCCTGAATTAGGTTTTGTTTCACGCAGTGATGTGATCGGTACGACGCCGGGTATTTTCTGGTATTACCGAGGTAAATTATTACCATTCAAAAAATCGATCCGTGCATTTGAGCCGGGCATATTCCCTGAATTTTATCACCAGGCATCAACGGGAAAACTGATAGAAAGGCAACTTACAGTGAACCCCATCTGGCTTAATTTTCAGAATGGCGGATACTTTGGATATATTATTTCTCCAACCTATCAATTATTGACAGAACCCTTTTCACCTCTTGGAATAAATATACCGGAAGGGAAATATAATTATCTAAGACATGTATTTTACTTCAGCACGGATCCATCAAGAGTGGTCAGCAGCGCTATAAATTTTGAAACGGGGTCCTATTATAATGGAGACCTGACTGCAGGGACAATAACATTAAATTTTGCGCCTATTCCAAATTTGTCTTTGCAGGGGCAATTCAATCGCAATCATTTTAAAGAAGTAGGTGAACCGGCAACTGATAAAACTGTTGATCTATATAGCATTTCCGGAAGACTTGCGTTAAACCCTAGGTTGCAGCTTATCGGTTTTTATCAAAAGAATTCAGAAAATAATTTAAGCAATTATAATATTCGTCTTTCATGGGAGTATCAACCGCTTTCATATGTTTATCTTGTGTTCAATCGTCGCGGTTTTGATAATGCGCAGCAAAAAAGACAGACAGAAGATCATGCAATCGTGAAAGTAAGTTACCTGCGACAACTATAAAATAATAAAGCCCGGGATAGCCGGGCTTATTAGTATAAAAATGATTTGCTCTTAATAACGTCTGTCTCTGGGACCGCTTGGGCCAGGTCTTCTATCTCTATCTCCACCACCGCCGCCGCTGCCACCGCGATAACCACCACCACCGCCGCCGCTGCCACCACGGTAACCGCCACCACCGCCGCTGCTGCCACCACCACGATAACCACCGCCTCCCCCTTGTGAACTTCCTCCCGGTTTATCTTCAGCTTGTTTTACGATCAATGGTTTTTTACCAAGGGAAATATCATTGAGACCTTCAATTGCTTCTTTTGCTTCTGAGTCATTTGGCATTTCTACAAAACCAAAACCTTTGCTTTTTCCGGTTTCTCTATCCATGGCAACTTTGGCTGAAGCCACTTTGCCAAATTTTTCAAATATCTCCTCTAATTCAGCATCATCAAGATCATAGGGGAGTCCGGCAATGAAAATTTTCATGTGCTTATTTTTTGTAAATGTAATAAACTATATGCTAAAATTAGAATGACTCTTAAATTGATTATTGTGGTGCTTTTGCATCCACAACCTCTATTTCAAAAACTAGAATACTGTTTGGTGGAATTTTTGCGCCTCTTGTTCGAATGGAATAGCCAAGATTTGATGGAATTATTATTTTGATCTTCCCCCCAACTTTACAAAGCGGAACACCAATTTGCCAACCCATGATCAATCTTTTTAATGGAAATATTGCAGGCTTATCTTTTGTTTGATCGAATACAGAACCATCTTTAAGCAAGTAACCTTTGTAATAAGCAGTAACCGTATCGTTGACAGAAATCTGCCGGCCATTTCCTTCTTTTAACATTGTGTAATAAACTCCGTCATGAACATCTTTTACTTCAGTGTTTGCTGCTGCAATAAACTTTTTGTCTATTTCTAATTGTTCCAGGCTATCGATATGCGAAAAAAGATTTACGACAGGAAATGAAAGATCTTTTTCCAATAAATTTTTCCATGAACCATTATTTCGTTGACACCAGGCTTCATGAATGTTCAGCTGCAAAGAATTATTTTTTATTTGAGAACGAAAAGTTGCTGGTTTTTTCAGTGTGTTCCATTGTCCTAAAATTTTACAAGTGCCGATCAATTTCCATTTCTTATCTTTTGGTAAAAAAATATAGCCGGAATACAATGCAAAATTGCCAGCAGAGTCACTGGCTGTAGCAATAAGTAATTTGTAGTTCTCATTTTCCTTCCAGTTATAATTCCAGCTTAATTCACCTTTTTCAACTTTAACAGCAAGCCCATTTGCCATTACTGTTGCCGAAGAAGGAAACTCGAAAACAACTTCTTTCTCTTTTTTTTCTGATTCCAACGAAAGTTTTACAACATCGGTTTTGATACCTGCAAAGACTTCTTTCTTTGTAATAATAGTTCCAACCGAAACTTCAGCAAGAAACGAAACGGCTTTTACACTGTCTGATAGCGGGTAATAAACAACAGAGTCTTTATCATATGCGGCAGAAGTAAAAAAAGTTAGAAGTAATAAGTTAAAAGTCAGAAATCTTTTCATGTTTCGAGTTGTTTAAATGCTTTGCCAAGGCAGTCAATTATATCGCCGGCTATCATTGCTTCCTTTGAAAATTCTTTTGCTGCAATATCACCTGCTAAACCGTGAAGATACACAGCCAGTATTGAAGCATCTTCAGAAGAATAACCTTGTGCCAATAACCCTGTGATCATTCCTGTTAACACATCACCGCTACCAGCAGTGGCCATGCCTGCATTACCAGTATTATTAAAATAACCTTTACCATTTGGGCAAGCAATAAATGTATGGTGCCCCTTCAGAACAATTAAACAATTTATCAGTTTAGCATTGTTCAATGCTTTCTCAATTCTCTCAAAATCATTTTTACATTCACCAAACAATCTTTCAAATTCTTTTGGATGCGGAGTAAGAACAGAACCCGGTGGGAGAGAGGGCAAACTTTTTTCCGTTGACAACACATTTAACGCATCTGCATCTATCACAATTGATTTTTTATAAATAGAAAGCAATTCTTTAATCGCAGTTCTTGTTTCAGATGCGGTTCCCAGGCCCGGACCAATTCCAATTGAATCATATTTTAAAACATCATCGTCAATTTTTGTGATGATGGATGAATTTGCATCTGTTATTACCATTGCTTCCGGGATAGCTGTTTGTAATACCTCATAACCGCATTTTGGAACAAAACAAGTCAAGAACCCAACACCGCTTCTCAAACATGCTTTTGCTGCTAAAACTGCGGCGCCCATTTTTCCATAACTGCCTGCTATTATCATGGCATGGCCGAAATTTCCTTTGTGTGCAAACCTGTTTCTTGGTTTATAAATTGAACGAATGATAGGTTTATCGACTAACTCAAAATTTGTATCAAGAGACCCAAGAAATTCAGGCAGCAACCCAATATCAAGAATGATCACCTCACCAATGAAATCTGCATTTTCAGCAACAAGAAATGCCAGCTTATAACATTGAAAACTTAATGTATATTTTGCTTTTACAATTTTATTTCCCTTAGAGGATTGATCAACCGACATGCCACTTGGAACATCAATGGCAATTACTATACATCCGCTATTATTAATATGATCGACGAGTTTGGCTGTAAATCCTTCCAGAGGTCTTGTTAATCCAGAACCAAAAAGCGCATCGATAATTACAGTCTCCTGTGACAGTGTATGAAAATTGCTTTCTTCCTGTATGAAATGAATATCAACTGCCGGGTATTGATGAAGTCTTGCGAGATTAGTTTGAAAATCATCAGTTCCTTTATGACCGAATTCAAGAATGTAAACAGAAACTTTACAGCCGCTGACCGTAAGCATTCTTGCTATTGTCAGGCCATCTCCACCATTATTACCCTTACCACAAAAAATAGAGAATGAATGAACGAACCAGCCGTTATTATCAAGCCATTCAAAGCATTTTGTGGCAGCTCTTTCCATCAGGTCGATGGAAGCAACAGGTTCATGTTCGATCGTATACTGATCCCATGATCTTATTTGATCCGCTTTTAAAATTTTCATTTCCAGAATTCCTGCTTAAAGTTGAGGAAGAATTCTCAAAAAGAAATGATTACCGTCTTTTTTTAGAAGATTTTGTTTTTGGAGTGTAAGTTTCCTCTTTTATTGAGTTTTCACCAACAGAATTATCATCTGGCCCGCTGTCATCGTATTGTTGGCTTTCGCCGGGTAGATAATTCCCAAACAGGTTATAAGCTTTTTTTGCAGCATTATAAATATTACGATTATACCTGTTACCAATTAAGATCATCGTTGCATTTTCATCAGGGAATCTAACAAATACTGCATTTGATCCATGCCAGCGGCCATTGTGGTATATAAATTTTTTACCCGTCGGAAAGATCATCATCCGCCATCCCAATCCATAATTGTGAATTGATCTTTTTTCATTGCTTTGTGGTGTATAGGCCAAATCCAAAGTTTCTTTCTTAAACAATTGTCCGCTGCTCAATGCCTGGTCCCATTTCAACAGATCATGTGTAGTCGTATAAACATTTTTGTCTCCATACGTACAGTCAAATGGATCTGGTTCCCAAATTCTTCCCGTCCATGCAAAACTTGGAGTTGGCGTTAATGTATCCTGGTTAGCATATACAAACGTATGTGTCATTTGTAATGGAGTAAAAAAGATCTCTTTCAAATAAGCCGGAAAAGATTTGCCTGTTATTTTCTCAACGATCATCGCAAGCAAAACAAAATTCGTGTTACTATAACTGAATCTTGTTCCTGACTTATATTCTAATCCTGGTTGAAGAGTGAAAAGCGAATTCAACACATCCTGGTTACTATAGCAGGTATCATTCCTTTTTAAAAGAGACAAGTAGTGAAGATAATTCGGAAGTCCGCTTCTGTGACTTAATAACATTTTAATAGTTACATCAGGATATGGAAACCCCGGAAAATATTTACCCAGCGTATCTTCAAGTTTCAGGCCCCCTTGCTCCATCAAATGAAGCACGGCCATCGATGTGAAAGTTTTACTTACACTGGCAATATGCATTGGAGTATTTTCACTTAAACTATCTTTTGTTCGCATGTCAGCGAAACCAACTGCCTTCTCAAAAACAACCGTACCATTTTTTGCAATTAGTATCTGTCCATTGAACCCCCTGTTTAATAGTGATCCTTCAAAATGACTCTTGACAACAGTAGAATAATATTGATATTCTTCCTTGGATAATTTTGTTGGTGCCGTGGTGACATGAGCAATCGTTGCTACAGGGCCTGCAGCCTGTTGAGTGGATGTGTTACAACCAAAAAAAATGGCTATCACCGGGAAGTATAGAAGATTTTTCAATTAGAATACAGTTTGGACAAATATAATAGCACAAGTCATGCCTAATGAACGTTACTTTTCCCCATTTGTTGCAAATTGTTAATACTTACAACTATATATTTGCAGAAATGGAAACCCAAAAAACGAGTTATCCCAAAGAAAAAATAAGAATTCTTTTCTTAGAAAATATTAGTGATGCTGCTGTGAAAAACTTCCGTGGGCATGAGTATTCTAACGTAGAAAAAATCACAAAGGCTTTAACTGAGGATGATCTTATCAAAGAAATTAAAGATGTACATATCCTCGGCATTCGCTCAAAAACTCAAATAACAAAAAGGGTGCTGGACGCCGCAAAAAAGCTGCAGGCCATTGGTTGCTTTTGTATCGGCGTGAACCAGGTTGATCTGGAGGCTGCAACAAAAAATGGAGTGGTAGTATTTAATGCCCCTTATTCAAATACAAGATCAGTTGCCGAATTGGTAATTGGTTTATCGATTATGCTTATCCGCCGCATTCCCGATAAAAACAAAGCAGCACATGAAGGCTCATGGATGAAAGATGCAAAGAATAGTTTTGAATTACGTGGAAAAACACTTGGCATAATTGGTTATGGAAATATCGGTAGCCAGGTAAGTGTATTAGCAGAAGCAATGGGAATGAAAGTTATTTTTTATGATGTAGAAACAAAATTGCCACTCGGTAATGCGGAAGATGCAAAATCATTGAAAGAACTTTTAAATCGTTCAGATATCGTAACACTTCATGTACCCGAAACTTCGCAAACCAAAAATCTTATCAGTAAACCTATTCTTAAACAATTTAAGAAGGGAGCGATTTTAATAAACTATGCAAGGGGAGAAGTGGTCGATCTTGATGCACTGCGAAAAGCAATTCTTGATGGCGCAATTAGCGGGGCTGCTGTCGATGTTTTTCCTGTCGAACCTGAAAAAAATGGCGATAAGTTTCAAACGCCGTTGCAGGATCTTCCCAATGTAATTCTTACGCCGCATATTGGTGGCTCTACTGAAGAAGCACAGGAAAATATTGGCGAGGATGTAAGCAGCAAACTCTTTAATTATCTTGAAAAAGGGATCACATTTGGCTCACATACGGTGCCTGCTCTTGCATTGCCTCCGCAGGAAGGTTCGCATCGCATTTTGCATATTCATAATAATGTACCGGGAGTATTATCAGAGATCAACACAACACTTTCAAAAAACAACATCAACATTCTCGGTCAGTATTTAAAAACCAATGAGGAGATCGGTTATGTGGTGCTTGATGTTGACCGGCAACTTTCGTCAAAAGCATTGCAATTACTTAAAGAGGTGAAACAGACGATCAAGGTGAGGATGTTATATTGATACCAGCTTCAGCTTTTCATGGCGTCGCCTGTTGCGACGCTCCATTCATCTTTAGTAATCCTATGAGGCAACAGCGTCGCAGTTTACCCAGAGCGAAGCGAAGGGTCGCAATCACTTTATCGTCCCGTTTTCAATTGAGCAATAATGAATAGATTGCTAATTCAAAAGCAAGTTAAAAACTAATATTTTTAAATTTTCAATAAATACTGAAAATTGTGTAAATTTGGGTTGTAAATGATATTCAGATGAAAATAATTATCGTTGGCGGTGGCTTTGGCGGATTGAAACTAGCAAGGAAACTTAGTAATAAAAAAGGGGTTGAAATATTACTGATCGATAAATTCAACTATCACCAGTTTCAGCCATTATTTTACCAGGTGGCTACTGCAGGTCTTGATGCAAGCAATATTGCTTTCCCCTTAAGAAAAGCATTTCAGCATAGTAAAAATATTCGCATCCGGGTCACTGATCTAAAAGAGATCGTTGCTGCAGAGAATAAAATAATAACAGGAACAGGAGAGGAGCGATACGACATATTAGTTCTAGCTACCGGCGCTGACACAAACTTTTTTGGGAACCAACAATTGGAACAACATGCCTTTCCAATGAAATCAACTGTAGAGGCATTACAACTTCGCTTTAAACTTGTTCAAAATTTTGAAGATGCATTGACTGTAAAAAACGAAGAAGATCTTCAACGCTTAATGAATATAGTAGTGGTAGGTGGCGGCCCAACAGGTGTGGAAATTTCCGGTGCATTGGCAGAAATGAAAAAATATGTTTTACCTAAGAATTATCCGGAACTTGATTTTTCTAAAATGAATATTTTTTTATTGGAAGGCACACAAAAGACGCTTGCACATATGAGTGAAGCATCTTCGGCTCGCTCAAAAAAATATTTAGAGAGGTTAGGAGTAACGGTGATGACTGGTTCTCATGTTAAAGATTATGACGGGAAAAATATCCTGCTGCAAGACGGAAAAACAATTCCTTCTGCAACGGTCTTATGGGCCGCCGGCATCAAAGGAAATATTCCAGGTGGCGTTGATAATTCTCTTATTGCCAGGGGAAACAGGATAAAAGTTGACAGGCAAAACCGGGTGATCGGCTCTCAGAATATATATGCGATCGGTGACCTCGCATATATGGAAGCGCCTAATTATCCTCATGGACACCCGCAGGTCGCTACAACTGCGATCCAGCAGGCAAAACTGCTTGCAGAGAACTTACTGAAAGTAAATGCCGGTAAAACCGATCTGAAGGAATATGAATATAAGGATAAAGGCACCATGGCAACCGTAGGCAGAAATCTTGCAGTGGTTGATATTCCAAAACCGAAGTTGCATTTTGGTGGTTGGTTCGCCTGGATGATATGGATGAGCCTGCACCTGATGCTGATACTGGGCGTAAAGAATAAATTCTTTGTGTTTTTAAACTGGCTCTATAATTACTTTACCTATGATCAAAGCCTTTTGGTCTTCAAAGAATTTAAGAATCAAAAGAAATGACTCCAAAGAAATTTCTTACAGCCGAATGGCGGAAGTTGATAATGGCTAATTATGAAATTGATCCGGGCATCTTGAAAAAATATGTCCCTGTCGGTACAGAGTTAGACACTTGGAATAATAAATATTATGTGAGCCTTGTCGGATTTATGTTTTTAAAAACCAAACTGCTTGGCGTTACCATCCCATTTCATTCAAACTTCCCGGAAGTCAATCTGAGGTTCTATGTTCGTTACAGATCGGGAAGTGATTGGAAACGAGGAGTGGTATTTATCAATGAATTTGTTCCTAAGTCTGCAATAACTTTTGTGGCTAATAACTTATATAAGGAACGCTATGTAACCTATACCATGAAACATAAATGGGAAATAGATGACAAGCTTTCGATCGGGTATTATTGGAAAAAAAATTCCGAATGGAACAAATTGGAAGTAATCGCAAATTCAAAATCTAATGAATTAAAAGTCGGGAGTAAAGAAGAATTTATTACAGAGCATTATTGGGGATATTCTTCTATCGGCAAAAATAAAACAGGTGAGTACGAGGTTGCACATCCACGATGGAATATTTATCCTGTAGAAACCCATATTATCGACTGCGATTTTAAAAAGCTATATGGCGATGATTTCAATATCCTGAATTACAAACAACCTGCATCAGTATTTCTTGCCGAAGGTTCACCTGTGACTATTTTTTCTAAGAAAATTCTTTGAGTAATTTCTTTGCTCTTGCTTTAAAAGCCGGCGTTTCATAATCCCATCTTTCTTCAATCACGAGTTTGATCTCATTAATGATCTCAGGATATAGTTTAGCAAGTTTCTGCAATACAGTTATTGAAAAAGCTTTTATAGCTATCGCCTCAGTAGGTGAGGAAAAATATCGAAAACATACATCCATTACCCGCCCATGAAATCTTTTGGGGATATCTACATGTTGCAAAAAACGAACACTGTTTCTTTTTACAGAATCGTGTACTCCCGGTTTTTCAAGTGCTTTTAAGACCTTTGCAAAATGTTTTTTGATAAGTTCTGGGTGATCTTCTACGCAATAACTCATCGGCCATGCAGCCCTTTGCACAACTCGATATTCATCATTCAAAAACAAATTGAATAGTTCGTCGAATCTTTTTTGATCATTGCCAACCCATTTTACAATTCGCATGCAGTTGGCTTTTGAATGCTCTTTTAATATCGTTTCTCTTAATTTCATTAATTTGAAACTGCTTAAAAATAAGAATATATAGAATGAGTTATAAAAATAGACACATGAAAAAAGGGATCATCATTTTTATATCGGCATTATTTTCAAGCTGCATATTTAGCCAGGTAAAAACAATACAGGAGAGGCTGGGCTATCCTAAAGATGCAAAGCTTGTCATCATTCATGCTGATGATCTCGGAGTGTCACATTCAGAAAATGCAGCGTCAATAGCCGCTATGGAAAAAGGAAGTGTAAGCTCCGCAAGCATTATGGTGCCCTGTCCGTGGTTTCCGGAAATAGCTGCTTATGCACAATCACATCCTGCCGCTGATCTTGGTCTCCACATAACATTAACCAGTGAATGGAAATATTATAAATGGGGACCGGTAACCGCCAAAGAAAAAGTACCCGGGCTTGTCAACAAGAATGGCTTTTTATATTCAGCAGTTGACAGCGTTTATCAATCTGCCAACGCTGCAGAAGTTGAAGAAGAGATACGCAACCAGGTCATTAGATCAAAACAATTTGGAGTGGATCCAACGCATTTGGATGCACATATGGGCACTGCGCTGCAACGACTCGATTATTTTAAAGCTTATTTGAAAATAGGGCATGAGTTTAATGTCCCGGTTTTTATACCACGACTATTAGAAGCTCTTTTAAAAATAAAATTTGATACCATCATTTCTGATAAAGACATTCTTGTGGATTATATTCTTACCGCATCGCCTCAGGATTTTAAAAATGGTTTTGCCAATTTCTACACCAATGGTTTAAAAAATTTAAAGCCCGGGCTTACATACCTTATTATACATACTGCACACGATGATGAAGAAATGCGTGCCGTATCGATCGATCATCCGGATTGGGGCGCAGCGTGGCGCCAGGAAGATTTTAATTTCTTTTCAAGCCCTGAATGCAAGAAGGTTTTAAAGGACAATAATATTTATGTAATAACCTGGAAAGAGATCAGGGATAAGATCGTGAGGAAATAAATTACGCCTTGGGCTTAGGTTTGGACCTGGGTCCGGGCTTTGGTTTGATCGACGGCGTTTTGCCAAACTGGATATACAGTGATTCCATGATCCTTGGTTTCAGATCGGCGCAGGCTTTAATTATTTCGTCTTCAACTAAAATTGCTTCTTCGCCATAAAGTCTTTCAGTTAGCACTTTATTCGTTGCTTGTTGTAAGGCAATAATTTCAACAAGCAATTCAAACATCATCTGGAGATTATATTTCGGATCAAATTGCACATGATCCAAACTATCCGGGGTCTTATTCATTTG
>Ga0207641_10000416_pt1 | contig 49757 bp, 36 predicted proteins | sample KBSSwiS62_FD_184306 | JGI IMG/M metagenome (GOLD analysis project Ga0207641, IMG submission 184306) | Switchgrass rhizosphere microbial communities from Kellogg Biological Station, Michigan, USA - KBS Switchgrass S6-2 (SPAdes) (version 2) | ecosystem: Host-associated > Plants > Roots >... | reverse complement strand
TTTCTTCTTTATTCTTTTTCAAAAATGGTTTTAATAGCTTCCATCGTTTGAATTGGAGCAATCGTTCGAGCCCGGTTTTATTTTCTTCAAAGAATTGTTTTGTTTCTTCCGGCTTGTAATGATCTTTTGGATCATACAGCATCGCCGTACACATACAAATCTTTCTTTCCTTGCTCATGAGTATTTCATAATTCACGCAGCTTTTACAGCCGGCCCAGAAGGCTTCGTCCTGCGTAAGTTCAGAATAAGTGACGGGTTCATAACCCAGTTCACTGTTGATCTTCATGACGGCAAGCCCGGTAGTAAGACCGAAAATTTTTGAATCCGGATATTTTTCTCTTGAAAGGTTAAATATCTTTTTCTTGATGGCTTTTGCAACGCCTGTCTTCCTGTATTCGGGTGCCACAATTAGTCCACTATTTGCCACATACTCGCCATGACTCCATGTTTCGATATAGCAAAAGCCAACCCACTTGCCATCTGTTGTAACGGCAATAACAGCTTTTCCTTCTTTCATTTTATCGGCAACATACTCTGGGCTACGCTTGGCAATACCTGTTCCCCTTGCTTTTGCACTCTCTGCCATCTCATTGGTAATGGCTTCTGCAAAATGTACATCATCAGGAGTGGCTACACGAATAATTATATTTTGATTGTCCAACTTAGAGATATTGATTTGATAAGGATGACCAATCCAATAATCAATGCGGGGTGCAGTTCACTGACAGGGACCATGGTGAGGGGCTTGTCCTGTCAGAATACACGTCGAGGTCGGGGAGAATATGCAAACACATCAAAAGCTACAGCATATACTTCTGTAGCATCCGGCCCATGAAAGGCAACCTGCTTAGTATGTGTTAAAAGATTTATCACTTTATTAGTGAGTTTTTTAGTAGGAACAAAATTATAATAATAATATAATAACAAGCGTTTTTTTTTCATAAAGTTTTTTAACCAAAACCTGGTGGCTTGGGTCTGAGTTTTCCTTATTGAAGTTATTTTTAAAGAACAGCTTATATTAGTATAAATTTATTGGGCGACACACTTTAAAATAACTGTCATGGAAGAATCAGTAATCAAAAAAAAGCCGGGATCAAAAGTGCGTAAGTACTTCAGAACATTTGTGCTTTTCGCTTTTGTGGTGATCGCCCTCCTCGTTTATTGGAATTATTTTAATGTAAAAAGCAATGGTGACAGGAAGGGAGTGTTGATAAAATTCAGTCACAAAGGAAATATTTTTAAAACAGATGAAGGTGAAATGTGGCTTGGATGCAGGCAAACAGTAAATGCAGAAAAATATTTTTTTTCTGTTACCAATGATAGTCTTGCCTCTATTTTAAGAAATCTGCAGGATGAATGCCTGCAAATTGAATACAAAGAATATCGTGGTACACTTCCCTGGCGTGGCGAAAGCAAGTATGTAGTTTTCGGAGTAAAAAAGATCGAACCTAATTTATCGCAATAAGAAGAAAGATGGCTGGCCGTTTATGAATGTATGGTTTATTCCTCTTCCAGTCAGCTACTGACCTTGTTTTGATGAATTCTTTTTCACCTGTCAGGTCAACTGCTATACAAATTTTTGTTGATGATTGGCAAACAGAAAGTAGTGCTTCCATTAGCTGGTTGTTACGATAAGGAGTTTCAATAAAGATCTGTGTGCAATTCTTTTTCGCGGATTCTGATTCCAATTCTTTTATGGCATTGTTTCGTTCAGGGTTTTTAATTGGTAAATAACCGGTAAACCTGAATTGCTGACCATTCATGCCGCTTGCCATTAATGCAAGTAAGATAGAGTTTGGTCCAACCAGTGGTTTTACTTCAATATTCAATTCCTGGGCTACTTCTACCAATTGCTGACCGGGATCAGCAATACCGGGACAACCAGCTTCACTAATAATGCCGATCGTTTTTTCTTCTTTTATTTTTTTTCTGAATGAATCCATATTCGGATCATCATTGGTCATCGTGAACCACTCATAATTATCGATCACAATTTCTCTGTCAAGCTTCTTCAGATAACGCCGGGTTGTTCTTTCATTCTCTACAAATAACACGGTGCATTGCTTTACAATATCAGTTATATAAGAAGGGATAGATCGCATTCCTTCTTCATGAAGCAAACTGGGAATTAGGTAAACGGTTGCAGCCACACTAATCAGTTTTTACTTTAATAACACTAAGACTGGAAGCAATAATGGCAAAGGCCGGGGCAAATATTATAACTACATGCATTAAATAAAATACGATGCCATTGCCGATAGACAACCCTTTATGTCTCCCTGAATAAAAGATCGATTTCTGAAGATTAAAATCATTTTTTGCTAAACCATAATCCAGCATGGCGAAACCATAATAGTAGCATTCAACAATTATGGCAATAAGTGGGGTTATCCAGCCCACAACCGGAATAAGAGAAAGAAAGATTATACCGATCATATAAACAGTTTGCCAACCCGCATTGCGCAGGGCAAGTCGTATACCACGTTTTGCATCGGGCAATAACTGCTTTAGGTTAAATTTATATTCGCGGTTTTCTATTATTGCTTCTGTTTTTTCACTCAGGTAGGCAAATACCGGCGAACCGATTATTAAAATGAGATATTTAAATAAAGCGAAATAAAAGAGAAATAATACCAGGCGCAACATGATCCCGGTCATTACAAATATGAAAGCAAGGAACGGGTTACGTTCCTTTTGAAGCCAGGGCTCGATGCGTAGCTGCTGACTTAACCAATTTACAGCGCCATTCGCGGACTGAGCAAACAATATCATAGCCACAATAAACAGGAGCGTATAAATGATACCGGGAATGATTATCCATTTAACCATTTTATGCTGGCGGATAAACAGGTTTGCTTCTCCAAAAGATTGAAATGCTATGACGATTTCTTTCAGCAAGACATAAATTTGGGTAAATATAAAGAGAACCACGATTATCAGGATTAAATAGGATTATGAGGAAATTAGAGATTGACTTCTATCAACGAAACAATGTTTTACAAATAGCTAAAGAGCTACTAGGGAAAGTATTGGTGACAAAATGGGATGGCATTGAAACATCAGGCCGCATTGTGGAAGTGGAGGCTTACAATGGTGTTATCGATAAAGCATCACATGCTTCTGGTGGCAGAAGAACAAACCGGAATGAAGTAATGTATGGCAAAGGAGGATTTGCCTATGTTTATTTGTGCTATGGTATTCATCATTTATTTAATGTAGTTACAAATGAAATGGAAACACCACATGCAATTCTTATTCGGGCTTTGGAACCGTTGAAAGGAATTGATACAATGCTGGAAAGAACCAACAAGAAACATTTAGATCATACATTAACAAGAGGCCCCGGGAATGTTTCAAAGGCACTAGGAATTTCTTTCAAGCATCACACAGGTCACTCATTATTAAGCAAAGATCTTTTTATAGCAGAAGATGATTTTGTTTTAAATAAAAAAGAACTGGCTGTTTCACCAAGGATCGGGGTTGACTATGCAGGCGAAGATGCGAGCCTGCCTTACAGATTCTATATTAAAGGAAATCCTTTTGTGAGCGGAAAACCAAAATAGATTGTATTTTCCCAGATAAATTGATCCTTTGCCAAAACTTTCAAAGACACAATACAAATACCATTCTTTATTTGCAGGCATTGCAATTGCCTTGTTTTTTTATTTTGTAAACCCTTTTTCTGTTGGAAAAAATGCTTCTATCGTTTTATCCATCGCAGTATTAATGATCACATGGTGGGTAACGGAGGCTATGCCAATGCCGGTTGTTGCATTACTGCCCTTGATACTATTCCCGATCCTGCATATTAGTGATATAAAATCAGTATCGGCAAATTATACAGATCCTGTCATCTTTCTTTTTATGGGCGGGTTCATGCTTGGCTTGGCAATTGAAAAATGGAACCTCCATCGTCGCATTGCATTGGGCATTGTGAAGATCACCGGCACAAGCGGCAACCGAATAATATTGGGTTTTATTCTTGCAACAGGTTTCATCAGCATGTGGATCAGTAATACGGCAACCACGATGATGATGTTCCCGATCGCTTTATCTGTTATCCATGTAATAAAAGAAGGTGGAGGCGTTGGTAATCATCGTCATTTTAATCTTTCATTGATGTTATCAATTGCGTATGCTTCCAATTTCGGTGGCATTGGAACAATTATCGGTACACCACCTAATGTTGCTTTTGTCGGCTACTACGAAAAAACTTACAAAACAAATATTGAATTTGTTGACTGGATGATGTTATGCATGCCCATTGCATTATTGCTAATGATCACCTTATATTTTATATTAACAAGAATTCTTTTTCCAAATCATATACGCTCTAACGATGCAGCAAAGAAATTTATATATGAAGAATATAATAGCCTTGGTCGTCTTTCAGTTGCTGAAAAAAGAGTGCTGATAGTTTTTTCTTCCACCGCATTGCTTTGGATATTCAAAGATCTTTTAAATCAATCCCAGGACCTGGTGAAACTTGATGACAACATCATTGCACTCATCGGGGCTGTTGCTTTATTTATTTTTCCTTCGGGTAGTATAAAACATTCTGATAACCTAAATGAAACTGACGAACATGACTCTCATGGCAGCTTGCTTGAATGGGGCGATACAAAGAAAATGGCGTGGGGAATATTATTACTCTTTGGTGGAGGATTAGCATTGGCAAGTTCATTAGAAAAAACCGGGCTAATAAAAAATTTAGGAGATTGGTTATCGCAATATGCCGGCGGGGGATTTACTCTTTTATTAATGGTAACCATTGTTTCACTTTTTATAAGTGAAGTAATGAGCAATATTGCGCAGGTAATTGTTTTCTCACCTGTTGTTTGCAGTCTTGCCGATTCGGTCGGCATGAATCCATTGATACTTGGCATAGCAATGACCTTAGCTGCTAGTTGCGCCAGCATGATGCCAATGGGAACTCCACCCAATGCGATCGTATTTGCAAGCGGACATATAAAAATCAAAGAAATGATGAAAGCGGGTTTTGTGATAAACCTTGTTGCCATTGTTCTAATAACACTCTTCTGTTGGTTCTTATTACCATTGTTAATTAGGGTATAACTACGTTTCCCGAAGTTTCTTCACGCCAATATGACTAAATGAAACTATTATAGCCCCTTTCATATAAGGGGTATGATGTTTGACCCATATAATAGCTGTGTGGCACCAAAAAATGCTGTAACAAAATGCAGCGTTTTCAACTCAAATTTTTTTATGAAAAAGATCATTGGCTTCCTGTCATTCGCTTCTGTTTTAACTATAATTTCTTGCAAACCTGCTGAGACTAAGAAAGAAGTCGTCGTTGTTCCTGCCGCACCAGTTATTATAGTAAAAGAACCTCCTGCAAAAAGCACAACTATCACTTTAGATAAAAATGGAGTGAAGATTCAAGCTAAGAAAGTAGATGTAACGGTAAAAAATTAATGTCGTCTTGTTCCTTTATGATGACAAGGAGAGGTTCTCTTTTTTGCAATAGATAATACTTGTCTTTATAACTTTAAATTTTTTTCTATAAATATTTCTGCTTTACGTAGCTTGAGAATGTATGGACGAATTTAAAGTTGTAATTTTTTTGATGGCTATTCTGATCAGCCTGACGGCGATCGTTAATAAACGGAAATTCCCATTTCCCATTTTGTTAGTTGCTGCGGGTTTGATCATTGGTTTTGTACCACAATTACCGAATCTCGCTTTGGATCCGGATGTTGTTTTTATTATCATTCTTCCGCCTCTTTTATACGATGCCGCTTCTAAAACATCCTGGCATGAATTCAAAACATCAATACGACCAATATCTGCTTTAGCTATTACATTAGTTTTCTTTACAACCGTGGCTGTGGCAATTGCAGCGCATTATCTTATTCCGGGTTTTAGCTGGCCGCTGGCTTTTGTATTAGGGGCCGTTGTTTCTCCACCTGATGCAGTAGCGGCCTCTGGTATTATAAAGGGCCTGGGGTTAAATAAAAAAGTGATCACAATATTAGAAGGTGAAAGTCTTGTGAATGATGCTTCTGCTTTGATCGCTTACCGCTATGCTGTAATGGCAGTAACAACAGGAACTTTTATTTTTTGGAAAGCTGGTCTTCAATTTTTGTTAGTGGCGGGTGTAGGGATCATCATCGGAATTATAGTCGGTTATCTGTTTGTACTGGCGCATAAAAAAATCGAAAACAACCCTGTTGTTGAAACAAGTCTTACGCTGCTTTCTCCTTATGTGTCTTACCTGGCAGCGGAACAGTTCCATATGTCTGGTGTTCTTGCTGTAGTAACCACAGGGTTAGTTGTAGCATGGAGATCACCGGAAGTTTTTTCTTACCGGGCAAGAATGAGGATAAGAGGAGTATGGGAAACACTGGTTTTTTTATTACACGGTTTTGTGTTTATCCTTATTGGCCTTCAATTACCTTCTATCATTAAAGGCCTTGGTAATTATCCTTTCTTGCAGATACTTGGTTATGGTTTGCTTATCAGTGCAGTTACTATTGTAGTTCGCATCATTTGGGTTTTTGCAGGTGTTTCCTCGCAAACTTTTTTTCAGAAAAAGAAAAAGACCACGAGTGACCTATCTCCCGTTGACAACCAGGATAGTACCTGGAAAAATGTATTAGTAGTTGCCTGGACAGGAACAAGAGGGGTGATATCATTGGCGGCAGCATTGGCATTGCCATTGGTTTTAGAAGATGGAACAGCTTTTCCAAAAAGAAATTCCATCATTTTTTTTGCATTCGTTGTCATTTTTATTACACTGGTTGTACAGGGACTTTCGCTTCCATTGTTAATACGCTGGCTAAAGATAAAACCACAGGATAATACTATTGAAGAAGAAAAAGAATTGCAATTATATCTTGCTACCAATACACTTAATTTTATTGAGCAGGATTTTCCAATGGAATTGGATGATAAATTACAAGAGCAATTAAAAAAGAGATATGAACTAAAGGTCAATGATCTCACAAAAGAGATCCGACGACAAAAGAAGGCGAAACGTAATGACGAAGAAATAAACCCACCCCCACCCAACGATTTCACAAATGCTCAAATAGAGATCAGTAAATTTAAAAGGGAGTTGTTGATAAAAATTCACAAAGAAGGTGAATTCAGTGATGAGGCTATCAAAAAAGTAGAACGGGAAATGGATATAGATGAACTGAAACTAGAATTGAAAGCACCGAAAAAAGAATAACCACTGACTATTAACAGTGGTTATAAGATTAAAGTTTCATGGGTATACATTATTTTATAAAAGGAACTGCTCCTTATCTTACATACAATTCTAATTCAACTCTTCTATTTTGTCCTCTACCAGTTTCGTTTGCGTTTGAAGCAGCGGGTCTTGTTTTGCTAAATCCGGTTGTTACGACTCTGCTATCACCCACACCTTTACCCTGGAGATATGATTTTACCACATCGGCACGGGTTTGAGAAATAGTAGTTGGATCTTTTTCAACTCCATCTGCATGACCTCCTATTCTTAAATTATAATCAGGATATTCTTTCAGGATATTAGCTACTTCATCCAGCATCGGCAAAAAACTAACTTTTAGTAATGCATTTCCTTTATCAAAACTGATCTTGCGGGTAGCAAACTCAAATCTTTTTGGGATTTCTTTTTTTGCAAGGGGACATCCGAAGTTGCTTATATCACCTATCACACCAGGACATTTATCGTCTGCATCCAATACACCATCTCCATCTGTATCCGCCGGGCAACCCATTGTATTTACCGCAACTCCCATTTTAGTATCCGGGCATTTATCATCTGCATCCATGATTCCATCTCTGTCACTATCTGCCGGACATCCGTTTACATCTACTTTAATTCCCGTTTTAGTATCCGGGCATTTATCATTTGCATCCTGTACACCATCTTTATCTGTATCCGGACAACCCATGAACATATCAGAACCTTTTGCGTTCGGGCATTTGTCTTTTGAATCTTCAATGCCATCACCATCACTATCAGGGCAACCTTTAAATCTTGCATCACCTGGCACATCGGGGCATAGATCATTATTATCACTTACACCGTCTTTGTCTTTATCCTGGCAACCATTCATGCCGGCAGTGCCTGGTAGAGAAGGACATTTATCTAAATAATCTGCTACACCATCTTTATCGGTATCAACCGGGCAACCAGTACCGTCAACAGCAACACCGGGAGGGGTAGAAGCACATTTATCATTTTTGTTTTTAACACCATCGCCGTCACCATCTTTTTTCATGTCAAATTTTGAAGGAGCAGACGTTGAACTTTGAGAAAAGACTGGAAGAAAAGCCGATACAAAAAGCATTACTACAAGAAGCGGGAATATTTTATAATATTTCATAAACAATTTTTTTAGTGAATGATTTTTAAGCAATACAAAGGTTAACTCAGGCAGATCGATTAAGTGTTACACTATTTTGCAAATATTTTACATCATTCACACTTGTTCGGATATTGCAATCATTCTATTCTTGAATGGTGTACTATCTATGCAGGAAACTTTTTTGTTTAACTGGGGACCTAACAGGAAAGGATGTTGCTTCAGAGTATTAGATCTGCTTTTTCACTTGCTATTTCTTCCAGTTTGGCATATTCTTTCGAAAGCTTCGTGATCTCATGTTCTGATTTTTCTTCCGCATTTATCACTGTGTTACTTGCCGACTCGTGTGATGCCACCAATTCATTGATCTTTAAATGCAGTGAAGCAGAGAATCGGTTAAAGGATTTTTGAATAATAAAAAAACTGAGAAAAGTTACACCAAGTATTACGTCCCCGATCTTGTAATGAAGATCCTCCGTATAAAATTTTTTATTAGTGAGCCAGAATATTACTGTGCACAATGCAATAATAAAAGTGATGTGATGTCCAAGAATAACTGTAGCCACCGAAGTAAGTTTTTCAAACCCTTTTTCAAAATGTCTGTCTTTTTTTTTCATTCCCTTCAGGTTTACTTATTAATTTGCATTCATTAACTGCCGGAATTTTTTTTTGCTTGTTGTTTTCTTCAACACTACATCTTCTTTTTTTACTTCGAGCATGATTAATTTCAGAAACGATTACGGAAACAAATATTTCTATGCTTTTTTTTCTTTTGCGGCTTTATTTTCTTCTCCCTTTGTTCCGCCTCTATGTGTTGCCTTAATAAGAGAGAATTTTATTTTCAACCCTGCTATTTTTGAATTATCACCGTCGGGAAGTTGTTTTTCAACTGTATTCTTCCGGGTATCTAAGGCTTCATACAATACTTTTATCTCATCCCAATCTTCACGACTATACTTATTTTTATTTTCGTCAACCGTATTTACAAATTTTCTGTAGATGCTCAGTAAATTATCGGCATTTGCAAAACCAAAACTCATATCAGAGCCGATCATGCCTTCTCCGAATAAGTTGTTTCTTAATGCCTGCCTGTAGTCCGGCGCGGTGGTGTTCGCACTTGCTTCGGCTTCTTTGATCTTAATTTCATAATTGGTTTTTAGTACTGCGTATTGCGCTTTGCTTTCTTCCAGTTTTTCTTTATCAGATGCTTCAAGCGTCGCCATTGAATTATCCGCTTTAGTTACTCTTACCTGGTATCCGTTATCAAGGTCGGACCAATAAGCCGTTGTATAAACCGGGGTGAGGTTTTCTACTGAATCTACATAGCTGTTTAAATTCATCGCATCTTGTTGCGCCATTGTTGGAGAATTTTTGCAAGCGATAAATCCTGTTATCACAAGAATCGTAGTCACAGCTAATTTAATTTTTTTCATTTTCAATTTTTATTTTGTTTGTTAGGAAAATTTTCGAAATAAAGAATAATATATCTGCTCTGGGGGCTAATGCGGGTTGCATCATTTACATCATTGAAAATATTATGAGTAGCTACATTCTCGCCATATACCAGTTCAACTCTTTCTCTATTTTTTCGTAATGGAAAAAGGCGGTAATATTTTTTTGCAAACGAAGGAAGGCCGTTTCGCTTTTTACTACATAATCAAAAGCCCTGTGATGCATACAACTGATCGCCACATCTATTTTGTCCTGTGAGGATAACATCACCACAGGGATATCCGGATTTAATGCTTTTATTTTATCCAGCGTTTCTATACCGTTCATGGCATTTTTGTCTATGCCATTCAAATGATAGTCTAAAATAATTACATCAGGATTGTGAGATAAATTTTCTATGCAAAGTTCACCTGTTGCAAAAGTTTCAACAGTGAAGTCCGTGTGATGATGAAATTCAATTTCCAATGATTTCAGAAATAAAGCATCATCATCAACCAGGAACAGGTGTATTTTATTTTCGTCTTTCATAAGCCGGCGTTTTTGATCGAATTAAATTCTTCTGTCAGTTCTTTACATGCCTGTGCACAAATATTTTCAAGTTTTAAAACCATGTCCGGTATGCCATCTGCCAATTGCTGTGTACTTGCATAATCCTGAACTTTCTTTGCCATATTTTCAAAATCTGTACTGATACCCATTATTGAAAATGAAGGGATCATTTTATGAACAGCTGCATGCAATGAAGTCCAGTCTTTATCCCGAAAGCTTTGTTTCATACTTATGATTAACGGCGGAGTTTGTACCAGGTAAAGTGAGATCATTTCCATCATCAGTTTTGGATCAGATTTGGTATGTCGGATCAGGTAAGCCAGGTCAGTACATTTTATTCTTTCACATTGACCGTTTTCATTCCCTTTACCTTCATTATATTTTATAAGTGCCGGTTTTCTTACTAGCCCAATTATTTTACTGTACAAAATTCTTTCATCAACTGGCTTTGCGATGTAATCATTCATACCAACCGTTTTGCATTTTGCCAGGTCAACAGTGGTTACGTCGGCCGTTAAAGCAATTATAGGGATTTTAGAATTCATGGTTTTGCGAATGAACTCTGTGGTCTCAAATCCATTCATTTCTGGCATCTGTAGATCCATCAGGATAATATCATAAGATTTTGTTTTTAATTTTTCGATGGCAATCTTTCCATTGCCGGCAATATCCTGTTCAAATCCGAAATCATCCAGCAATGTTTTCATCAGTAGCTGGTTTAGGGCAATATCTTCAACCACCAATACTTTAATATTCTTAATTTCCGGATCCAGCTCCATTATTTCTGCTTCTGCTTCCACTTCAGCATTTGTTTTTTGAAAATCTAAAGTGAAACTGAAAACTGAGCCCTCATCAATTTTACTTTTTACACGAATGCTTCCACCCTGCGGTTCTATTAATTGTTTGACAATTGAAAGACCTAATCCCGTTCCTCCATACAATCTTGACGTATGGCTGGATGCCTGCTGAAAATTTTCGAAGATCTTTTCTATTTTATCTGCTGGTATTCCAATTCCTGTATCGGTGACTGCAAATTCGATCGTGACTTTCTGTTCATCTTCATGAATTAAATTAACGCTTACCGTAATTTTTCCTTTTGCTGTAAACTTTACTGCATTACTTACAAGATTTAAAATGATCTGGTGTAACCGCACCGGGTCACCCAACAACACATCCGGGATCCTGTTGTCATACTCTTTAACCAGTTCTAAATTCTTTTCCTGGATCTTTGGTTCAAACATGTGTAGCATAGCCGATATGGATAAGGCCATTTTGAATGGTGTTTGTTCAAATGTCATTTTTCCTGCATCTACTTTTGCCAGGTCGAGTATATCATTGATCAGCACAATTAATGCATCGCCACTTAATTTTATAGCGGTCAAATATTCTTTTTGTTTTGCAGACAGATCAGTTTTCAACAACACTTTTGTAAAGCCGATAATTGCATTCATAGGTGTGCGGATCTCATGACTCATGTTTGACAAAAACTGCTGTTTTGCTTTCACCGCATCTTCTGCTATCCCTGTAGCGGTTTCGGCTTTACCTTTTGCTTCTTCAGCAATTAATGTCGCCAGCTCAGCAAACACCTTTGCTTCTATTAATTCTTTTTCATTTCTTTTTTGTTCTGTAATATCTCTTGCCACCACGACTGCACCGAGGACATTACCATCTTCATCTTTATAAACAGAGCCATTGAATAGCACCTCTGTTAGTTTGTGATCTTTTATCGTTAAAGGATAGTCTGTTACAAATCCTTTTGCAAATACTTCCTGGTAAACTTCACGGGCCTTTTGTGGCTCGGTAAAATAATCGAAGAAGTCAGTGCCGGTAAGTTTTTCACGGGTCATACCTGTAATACCCGCCATCGCTTCATTCATGTCAGTGATCTTGCCTTCCGTACTGACAGTTACGAGCGGATCCAGGCTGGCTTCTATCAAACTCCTGGCATATTGTGATTTCTGTGTTTTCGTGGTTTCCACTTAATTTTTTAAAGGTTTTTTGTAAAAGTCAATTTGCTTTTATCAATGCCATTTGCTCCGGAAGTCATCGGCATCCCGATGTCTTCGATCGAGCTTCTTCTTTTATCTTTCAGTTTTCTGAAATGCGAAGGAGTAAGACCAGTAACTTTTTTAAATTGATTAGATAAATGAGCAACGCTGCTGTAATTCATCTTCCAGGCAATTTCCGTAATGTTCAACTCATCATAAATGATCAATTCTTTTATTCGCTCAATTTTATGGGCAATGATGAAATGCTCGATCGAAGTTCCCTGGACTTCGGAAAACAAATTTGCCAGGTACGTATAATTGTGGCTCAATTTTTCACTCAAATAATCAGAGAAATTTGTTTTAATTTTTTCATCTGAATGATGAACCATTTCAATAACTGCAGTTTTTATTTTTTCGATCAGTATAGCTTTTTTGTCGTCCATTAACTCGAATCCTGAGATCAACAATGCGGCTTTCATTTCCTCACGTTGTTCCGCAGAAATATTTTCCATTATCTCTACCTCACCTAGATCGACGACGATAAAATGCAGCCCAAGCTTTCTTAGCTCCTCTTTCACCGCCATTTTACAGCGGTTGCTTACCATGTGTTTAATGAATATTTTCAAATAGCTCCTCTTTTTATACCGGGTACCGCTAAAGTTGAGTCATTTTGCCCCAGGAGATGTTATATAATACTTCGAATAAGTTATACAATTCACACATTAATTGAATTCAGGCGAATTAGTGTAGGTTAAGTGAAGCGTTTTTTACTAAAGATGATCTTTTGCCAACAAGTTCTAAAAATTTCACCAGGTGAGTATTGAATGCTGTGGGGTTTTCGAGATTGCTTAGATGACCTGCATGTTGAATAATTTCCAATTTCGAATTCAATATCTTTTCATGCATCTGCTGCGCAGCGGCAATTGGTGTTATTTTATCTTCTTTGCCAACCATGATCAACACGGGAATATTTATTTTCGAAAGTTGGTCACAGGTCTCTTTGCGTTCTGCCAAAGCATGCAGGGTATTGCAAAGTGATTGCTTTGTAGTACTAATGATCATATCCTTTACTTCGGTTATTGCATTTTTCTTTTTTGTAAAAGATTCCGATGCAAATAGTTTTTTTATGCTTTCATCAGCATACTGTTCTACTCCTTTTTCTTTAATGTTGATAATTGCGATGCACCTGTTTTCTTTTATTTCGGGTGTATCAGCTATGCATTGTGTATCATTTAAAATAAGCCCATCAAAACGGTCGGGATATTTTAGAACTGCATTTAATGCTATGTATCCACCCAGGGATAAACCACACAGCATCGATTTTTCAATCTTTAATTTTTCCATGAGGCGGAGCAGGTCGAGGACAAAAAGTTCAATAAAGAATTCATCAATACCCGGGTCAGAGTTTCCATGTCCGCGGATATCATACGCTATCACCCTGTAATTCTCCTTTAATGCTTCCACCTGTGCATCCCACATAGATTTATTTAACGGAAATCCATGGACGAAGATGATGACAGGCGCACCATCGGGTCCATGGTCATTGTAACTGACCGAAAGGTTATTTATACTTATGCTGATATTATTACCAATATGACGCATGATTTTATTATTGAGTAATGATTAATTTATTATCATGCAAAGTTGAACACTCCTTGAGGTAGAAGTATTACACAGTTTTTAAAATAAATTACATGATTCACACATTAAGAGGAATAAATTTCTCAATGTACAAGAGATTTCGACCAGGTTTATAAACCTTCTGGTATCTTTTTTACCGGAATTATTAGTGTAGCATTTTTTATTGAGTCAGCTGTAAATTTAAGCTGCTGTTTTATCCTTTTGTCTTCTTCTTTTTTTAATTCAGCAGCTTTTTTAGCCTCTGCTTTTTTCTTTTTATTAAAATAACCTTTTAATAAAAAATTACTTTTTGCGGCTTCCATATTTTCGTTGAGCCCTTTTGTGGCTCCCTGTATATTACGCATGGTAGTATCAAGGGATTCACTCAATCCTCCACTATTAAGTTTGGCCGTAAACAAGGCGAACTCATTGGAAGCTGTTTGCAGGTTGCCAAGTGTACTTTGCAGACTATTGGAGAATTTTTCATCACTGATCAGTTTTGACAGGGCACCGTTTCCTGTATTCATCTTTGTGGTAAATTCTGCAAGCTGTGCTGTAATAATGCCAGCATTGTCAACGCTTGTTTTTGCGCTCAGCATCACATCTTCCATTTCAATTGCATTTTTTGTGAGGATAATATCTCCGTTATTTACCGGATTTCTATCGGAGGTGCCGGGAGAAATGGTTAGTACTTTGTCACCCATCAGTCCATCGGAGCCAATGCTTGCCCTTGCATCTTTTTTAATAAACTCCTGGTATTTTTTTCTGATCACAAGATCTATCATTACAGAAGTGTCCGTTAACAATTCCACTTCACTTACATTGCCAATATTGATACCGGAAAAGCGAACATTATTTCCCACTTTTAAACCACTTACTGTTTTGAACATTGCCTTTAAATGAAACGTGTTTCCGAATATATTTTTTTGCTTGCCAACAAAATAAATAGTCGAAACAAACAGGACTAATCCCAGGACTACAAACATCCCCAGTTTCCATGTCCCCCCAGATTCTTTACGCATAACTTATTTTTTTATAAATGATCAAATAAAAAATGAACGCACCCATGCATCATCGCTTTTTTCCAATGTTGCATAACTGCCTTCTGCTACCATTACTCCATCTTTTAAAATTACCAACCTGTCACCGGTAAGTTTTGCACAAGCCATATCATGTGTAATGATGATCGAGGTTGTTTTGTATTTTTTTTGAATGTGCACTATCAATTCACTTATTTCCCTGGAAGTGATAGTATCTAAACCCGTGGTTGGCTCATCATATAAAATGATCTCCGGTCTTAATATAAGTGTACGTGCCAACCCGATCCTTTTGCGCATACCACCTGATAACTCCGAAGGCATTTTATCAATTGCTTCTTTTAGCCCCACACTTTCCAATGCTTCATTTACTGAATGCTCTACTTCTTTGTTCGTTAATTTTTTTGAATGACGTTTTAGGGGGAATGAAAGATTTTCTCTTACTGTCATTGAATCATATAGCGCCGAATTTTGAAAAAGAAATCCGATCTTCAGTCTTATTGCATTTAGTTGTTGATTATTCATTTTGGTGATATCTGTATCAAATACTTTTAATTCGCCCTTGTCGGCAGCAACTAAACCAACCAGGCATTTTATTAATACTGATTTACCAGAACCTGACTTCCCTAGCACCACAAGATTCTCACCTTTTCTTACAGTAAGATCTACACCCTTTAGTATATCTGTATTTTTTCCAAATGATTTATACAGTCCTTTTATATTTATCACAGGTCCGACCTTAGTATTTATTTCAGGGCTTGGGTGATCAGCAACCGTTTGTTTTATTGTATTTGTTTCTACTTGTATCATTTTTATTTCAGAAAAAAAGATCAGTTAATTGTACCGCCACCATATCTATAATAAATATTGTAAGTGATGCTGTTACTACCGCAGAGTTAGCGGCCTTGCCCACACTTTCAGTTCCATTGGCTGCGGTATATCCTTTGTAGCAGCCAATTAAACCAATGAAAAAGCCAAAGAAAAAAGTTTTAATAGTGGCAGGTACAATATCTAAAAAGTCAAGTGAGGACAGTACCTGTGAAAAATAACGGTACATGGTAACATCACCATGAATATTAACTCCTGCATAACCGCCTAAAATTCCGATGCCATCTGCGAATACAACTAAAAGAGGAACCATGAGTGTAGTAGCCAGTACTCTTGTAACTACTAAATATTTATAAGGATTAATAGCAGATACTTCCATCGCATCTATTTGCTCGGTTACTTTCATAGATCCTAATTCAGCGCCGATACCGGAAGAAATTTTTCCGGCACAGATCAATGCAGTGATCACTGGAGCAATTTCACGTATCAATGAAAGTGCAACCATACCCGGCAACCAGGATTCCGCGCCAAACTCAGCCAATGTGGGCCGCGACTGAATGGTGAGCACCAATCCCATAATAAAACCGGTAATAGCCACTAATGGCATGGATTTATATCCTATAATATAACACTGCCTTATGAATTCTTTTATTTCATATGGAGGTTTAACTACTTCTCTGAAAAATCGTGCAACAAATAATGTAGCATTCCCTGCTTCTGTAAAACCATTCTTTAAACTTATAACCAATTTGTTATTTTTTAACGGTTAAAAATCAACCATGATAACTGAAAAGAAGAATAGATGATGCAATGAGAAATAGAACTGAAAAAACCAGTGCGATAACAAAGCCTGGGAAAGTAAATCGTTTCATATTTTTTGAATTAATCAGTAATGACGTTCAATTTTCTGCGCAAGAAATGAATTGCGTTTTAGATTGAAACATTTTCTAAAAACAAAGCGTTTATTTTAAGCATGAGGGTTTTCAGGGAATTAATGCCCCAAATAACTCCATGCAGTAAAAACAATCACGGTAACTACGTTTAAGAGGCTTTTAATTTTACGATCCATAGGAAGATCGTTGTAGATAAGCCAAGAATTACGCCAACCGTTCTCAAATCCATTAAAATAGTAAGGAGAATAATGATTTTTAAATGGTATAGGTAAAGGTCTGCTACCTGCTAAGTATAATTGTTATACAATCATTGAAATTAGTTACATCATTCATATATCTGCAATAGGAAAAAAGGTATCATAATCTTTATTATCGCAATTAAGAAGGGTCGAAAGTTGGATAAACTTCCTGAAGTGATTTGTTTTCAACGGTTTTTTTTTCGCCATCATTTTGTTTCAACAGAGAATCAAAAGAATTATCAAAAATGTGTTCCTGTGCCACGATGTTGTCCTTAACTATTTTATTTAATTGATTAAGGTTTTCTTTCGTATCAGATAATAACCGGGTAAATTCTTTATTATCCATTGGTAAGGTGTTTCAGGAATTACTCTATAAAGTTGATCTACAATATTCGTTAGGGTGTTATACCATTTTATAAAAATGTTACATAATTCATACCTTTTTTAAAATTAACAACCATTATGCAGATATAGATTTCCATTCATAAAGTGTTTTGTTTATTTCTTCTGTATCAGTCATCCTGAAAATAAGAAAGCCACCCTGGGTTACTGTCAGGGTGGCTATAAATAAGGAGGACTAAAGGTTAACGGAGCATATTGCTCACTAAGTTATTCTGTATTCAGAGAGGGTGTCAGATTATCGAAATATTCGGTATCTCGTTTTTTATTTTCTTCGGGTTTATTTTATTAATGACAGCTGCTTATCCTTTTTCCTGATTTGTCATTTATCCGTTTTATTTCTTTTACCTCTTTCCCAGGGCTGTTCTTTCCCAATCTTGTCATCTTCCTTTCATTCTAAAACTACTATATAAAGTTGAGCTGCAATACTCGCAAATGTGTTATATGATTTAAGAAATATGTTATATAATTCACACATTTCAGGAGATACCATTCTTTTCATTGTACTTAACCAGTGAATCTTACAACTATCTTTTTTAATTGTGTAACACTCATCTGCACAAAGAGGATCATCTTCGTTTCTCGCTTTATAAGTTGCTTTGTTGCAATTTCATCCTTCTTATTATAAAATCAATTTTTAGAAATGAAAAAAATAGTTGCTTTCCTTTTAGTTGTTTTTGTTTTTATCAGTTGCGCAGAAAATAAGGTAACGGGCCGTAAACAATTAAGCCTGGTATCGGAGACTGAGTTACAATCCATGGCGAAACAAGAATATCAAACCTTTTTAACCGCCAATAGTGTTGTCAACGCAAACACCAATAAAGATGCTGAAATGGTTCGCCGTGTGGGTTCCCGTATTGCTGCCGCTATTAAAACATATTATGATAGTAAAGGACAAACGTCGATACTGGAAGGATACCAATGGGAATTTAACCTGGTAGATAATAAGGAAGTAAACGCATGGTGCATGCCCGGCGGAAAAGTGGTAGTATATACTGGTTTATTACCCATTACACGAAATGAAGCTGCATTGGCTGTTGTATTAGGACATGAAATTGCCCACGCAGTTGCACAACATGGAAGTGAAAGAATGAGCCAGGGGTTATTACAACAATTAGGTGGTGTTGCACTACAGGTCGCTGTGTCAAGTAAGCCAGCCGAAACACAAAATCTTTTTATGGCGGCTTATGGTATTGGAAGCACCGTAGGAGGAACATTACCTTTCTCACGCAAAGAAGAAACAGAAGCGGATAAATTCGGACTATTCTTTTCAGCGATGGCAGGTTATAATCCGCAGGAAGCAATTCCATTCTGGGAAAGGATGGCTGCAGCCGGCGGAGCAAAACCACCTGAGTTTTTAAGTAGTCATCCCTCTGATGAAACAAGAATTGCAAATATCAGATCATATATGCCGGAGGCATTAACGTTTTATAATCCTGTAAAAAACAAACCGGTTTAAAAAAAATTTATTTATAAAAAAAAGATACTGTATTAACAATTTAAAAAAGCATAATGAAAACATTTAAAATTTTAGTCGCGGGTTTTTTAGTAGTTGCCATTTTTACTGCAGGATGTAAAACAATGAATAAGTCACAAAAAGGAGCTGTAATAGGAACAGCGGGAGGTGCGGCAGTGGGTGCAGTTATTGGTAAAGCGGCTGGTAACACTGCGATGGGTGCTATTATTGGAGCTGCTGCAGGTGGAGTGACCGGTGCCGTTATCGGGCACCAAATGGATAAGCAGGCAGAAGAAATGAAAAAAGAAATTCCGGATGCACAAGTGATTAGGGTGGGAGAAGGGATCGTCATAGAGTTTAACAGTAAGATTTTATTTGGTTTCGATAAATCCGGTCTCACCACTGATGCCCGTATGAACTTAGATAAATTACTAGCCATTCTGCAAAAATATCCGGACACAAACATCGAGGTGCAGGGCCACACAGACAGTAAAGGGACTAATAGTTATAATCAGAAATTATCAGAAGAAAGAGCATCCACTGTTTCCTATTATTTATCAGGAAAAGGGATAGCTACTCCACGACTCACTATTATTGGATTTGGTGAAACATTGCCCAAGTATACCAATACGACAGACGATGGCCAGGCACAAAACCGCCGGGTTGAATTCCTTGTTTCAGCCAATGAAAAAATGAAAGCAGATGCTGCGAAAGAAGCAGAAAAGAATGGTGGTAAATAATAAAAGACCACCTGTTATTTATCAATGAGTTTTAAAAACAAATTTTTTACCAGGATAGATCAAACAAAATAAAATGAAAAAAAGAATCAGCTTAATTACAATAATGGTTTTAGGAACAATTTTTTCGCAGGCGCAGCAAAAAACCTCTCATACAGGTAGTACAAGTTTTGGTCTTCGTGCCGGAGTAAACTTTCAGAATATTAACGGTAAGGATGAAAATGACGAAAAATTAAAGAATGATATGCTGACCGGGTTTAATATCGGTATCAATGCAGAAATTCCAGTGGGAATTGATTTTTATTTTCAACCAGGATTACTTTACACGATTAAAGGTGCAAAAAGCAACGATGATATACTTGGTCAATCCTTTAATACAACTTTGAAAATTTCATACCTGGAAATACCACTTAATTTTCTTTACAAACCAATGCTGGGAAAAGGACACATGATACTTGGCTTTGGTCCTTATGTTGCATTTGGTATCGGTGGTAAGGCAACATATGAAGGAGGCGGATCTAGCCTGACCGAAAAAATAAAGTTTCAAAAAACAGTGAGCAGTTCCGATCCGGATGATGTGGTTTATATCAGGCCGATGGATGCAGGAGCCAACATGCTGGTAGGTTATGAATTTGGTAATAGAGTTTCTTTTCAATTAAATACACAATTAGGCCTTACAAAGATCAACCCGGAGTATGAAGATTCACCGAATGATAAAACGTCCGTCAAAAACACTGGCTTTGGTCTTTCTTTAGGTTACAGGTTTTAAAAATAATAGTATGAAAAAGTTTTTCTTATTAAGTACCGCTTTCATTTTTAGTTTAACGATGATCGCCCAGGGAAACAGCGATAACGGGAAAGGGAATGATAAATCAAAGAATGAAAAAACTGCGAAGCAGGGAAGTACTGAACATAAAGAGAAAGTTGCAAATGAAAAAACCCAGCAAGAGGAGCATAATAAAAAAGTCTGGGATGGCACTTCAGATAAAAACGGCAAAGGACCGGTGCCATCTAAAAACCAACCAACTAAAGTAAGATCTGCATTTCAAAGAGACTATCCTGGTGCAACCAATGTTAGCTGGAGTAAATATCGTGGTGATTGGACAGCAAGTTTTGGAAATGGATTTTACAGGTCAACAGCATTGTACCACGCAAATGGCGAAAGAAGAGATATAAGAACACCGATAACAAGAAATGAAATACCACGAAATGTTATAGATGCTATTTTCAAACGTAGCCCTGAAACAAGGCTCGATGATGTTATAAAAATTGAGGTGCCAAATGTTATAAAAGATATATTCCGCGTCAAAGATATACTTGGGGGAAAACCAACTTATTTCTATTATAACAGTGATGGGCAACTGGTAAAATATAATTATTGATTAAGGAAATTAGAAAATTTGAGCCGCCTCTTTTATCAAGGTGGCTTTTGTTTCTACTCATATATTTAATCGCATATTGAATTCATAAAAAGAGATATGGATAATTTTAAGTAAATTCAAGGTGGTTTTGTCGGCAGCATAAAAAATCATGACTCATTAACAGGAATAAAAATCGGAATCATTTACTAACAAAACAGATCTTTTGAAATTATATATTAAAAACATGGTTTGCATCCGCTGCAAAATGGTAGTAAAAGCGGAGCTGGAAAAATTGGGATTGCATTATATTGTTGTGGAATTAGGCGAAGCGGAGATAATGGAAAGTATTTCAGCTGAACAGCATGATCAGTTCAAAGAGGCATTGCTGAAGTCGGGTCTTGAATTATTGGATGACAAAAAAAGTGTGCTGATCCAGAAAATAAAAAATGTTATTGTTGAATTGATCCATTATTCAGAAGAACCTTTGGCGATCAATTTTTCTGATCATTTAAGCCAGAAATTAAATCACAATTATACTTACCTCGCAAATCTTTTTTCAGAAGTACAAGGAACTACCATTGAAAAATTCATTATTGCACACAAAATTGAACGTGTGAAGGAATTATTGGTTTATAATGAGCTTAACCTTACTGAAATTGCCTACCTCATGCATTACAGCAGTGTGGCGCATCTTTCCGCCCAGTTCAAGAAAATAACCGGCCTTACTCCATCACACTTCAAACAGCTTCGTGAGAAAAGATTAACCATGCTCGAAAACCTGTGAAAGATGTAACATTCTCCATTAGTTCTGTAACAGTTGTGAATGTAATTGAGCCCACCTTTATACAAACAGTATAATAATTCTTTTATGACAATTTACCAATATTTACCTTTTGTTATGATAGCATTACTAATAGCCTCTATAATCAGTTCACTTTTTCTTAAGAAAAAAGGTCTGCCTGTCGAATTATTTATTGAAGGGCTTAGATACGAGAATAACGGGCATTTCAATGAAGCCATTACCAACTATCAAAATGCACTGAGTGAAGCTAAAAAGAACAGGTTTCAAGAAGACCTGGAAAATAAAATAATTCAAAAGCTAAAAGTATTAAATACGATCATTGAATACCAAAGAAATTTTGGGTTTGCACGTTAATGCTTCCTTATTCTCATAATTCAAATAAGAATGATTACTGTTGGAGATCTGTTGTTTCACTTAAATAATTTCCTTATAGCGTTGGTTTTGGTTTACAGTCCTTGTTTTTACAAGGACTGTTCATTTGTAGTAACTATTTGCTTGCTGCAATATGTGAATGATATAAACTTTTTATTCAATTGTGTAACATTCAAAAGCTAAAAGAAATTCATCTTTATAGTATTAGTTTAAAAATTAAATTCAAAGTAAAATGACAAACATTATCGAATTAAAGGGAAACTGGAATGAGCAGAAAGGAAAACTCAAGCAAAAATTTGCAACTCTTATAGATAATGATCTGTTGTTTGCAGATGGTAGGAAAGATGAATTGTTAGGGAAACTCCAGGTTAAACTGGGAAAAACCAAAGAAGAGCTGCATAGAATAATTGAATTGCTGTAAATCGCGGTTCGCATAGAAATTAAATCCGGGCTTAGCCCGGGAAACTTTTAAAACTTTAAACAAGTGAATAATTTATTGTACATCATTGCTGTGATTCTTATCATTGGTTGGCTGTTAGGATATTTTGCCTTTCATGCAGGTGGTATCATTCATGTGCTGCTTGTTATTGCAGTAATAATCATATTGCTTAGAGTTATCCAGGGAAAGAAAATTATTTAGAATTTACAGTGAACAATGAAATGTGTGAATTATATAAGAGAAACGCAAAATCGTATAATGCCCACTGCGAAACAGCTACCTATATTTACTTAAGCTTTTTTAGTGGATAAAATAGCGGGGCTGGATTTTTATCCCGGCCCTTTTTATTCTACTTAATACTTTGTTCATCATTAAAATTAGATTTAAGAAAGATCACTTCCGCCGTTGGAAATAATAAAAAGAATCATTATGAAAGATCAGGATAAAAAAGCAGAAAGTTCCGAACTGGAGAAATCAAAAGCTCATATCATCGTTGAAATTATTGAGTATATGGCAAATTCTGTAGTGATTAAAACGATCATCAAAAAGTCTACCGGTAATATAAGTGTAATGTCTTTTGACAGTGGAGAAGGATTAACGGAAAAGACCTCCCCATTTGACACGTTTGTACAGATCCTTGAAGGCAAGGCGGAGATAGTTATTGATAAGGAATCCAATTTGCTACAATCAGGCCAGGGAATAATAATACCTGCACATTCACCAAATTTCATAAAACCCAATGGCCGGTTTAAAATGATCTCGACGATTATTAAAAGCGGTTACGAGTAACGATTCCTTTTCAAGTCTATGCAAATTCTAAGTCTCCGGCAATAATTTTAGATTAAAACTTTGCCCCTAGACTAATGCCAAACAACAAGACCGATCTTTTTTCATCCCCACTCATTTTGCTTTGCAGGTTTGTTTTATAGCCAAAGCCTACTGTTGGAGTAATAAAAAACATATCATTAATAAGGATCATGTAGCCTGTTTGGAAAGAAGGAATAAAGATCATGGAAGTATAAGGTCCTTCAGGTGTTTGTGTATCCAGCGTTACTTTATAGGTAAACAGCTCTGCTTTTGCTCCAATAAAAAAACCATGTGGCCGTAGATCTGTATAATAACGATAGCCCAATCCAACTCCCAGTCCCCCATTATTTTGATTATGATAAAAAGAGGCGGTAGGGTCGCCTGCCATATAATAACCGATCGTGGCATGAAAGGAATGATGAAGTTTTGCATTTGTAGCCAAATGAAGCCCAATAAATTTTCCGTCTTTATACCATTGAAATTCGGCGCCAACATCGGTGGTGTTATAACCCACTTCCATTTGTGCATGGGAAGTATTAAAAAGAAATGCTAGGAAAAAAACGGTGGTTACTTTTTTCATGGATTGAATTTGCAACAAGATAAAAATTTATTGCTCAAATCAAAAGTGTCCCGCCTCAGGCAGGACACTTTTGCAAAAAATATTGTGTTGGATCAGAATTTCGGACAGTTAAGTTTTTTAAGACTCCTGTCAACCGGTTTTTTAATATAAATAACAGAGAGCTCAAAACCGCCACGCATATTTGATGCTGGCTGCAGACTCGAAATATTTACATCGTAAGAGGCGCCGATCATAACGTCGCCAAACTCCAAACCGACATAAGGAATAAGTGCATCAGTAACATTATTAAACCTGGCCCATGCTCCCATATAAACATTCACCGGGTTTTCTTCATCATAATTAAGGTTCATTGCATAGGCACCACCAAACATCAGGTTGTTAGCATTTGCCTGGAAACTATAAATAGAGCTAAAATGAAAAGCGTTATACTCATTGGTTGGCAATTTACCGCCGGCTTGCAAGGTTGTTCTTGAATTCAAATAAAACTCACCACCCTGGAAAGTTTCCTTCGGACGATTGATATGATACATAGAAGCGCCGAGATAAAAATTATTATAACCATTAGTGCTACCATTATATAATATACCCGCATTGATATCTACATATTTAACCTGCAGATTATTTTGAGGGAAGATCTCACTTGTCTGACCGGTAAACCCCAATGCTGTCAATTCATCTTCAAAGTCCAGGATACTTACATTAAGACTTTTATCTGTGTATGATCCCTGGAAACCGACCCCAATTTGGTGAAAACCATTTTCATCAAGTCCTTTATGATAAGCAGTAGAAAGTGAAAACTGGTTGGTGCGTAAAGCACCATTGCCATTTTGATCATTCATAAATAATACTCCGAAACCCCAGCGATCAATTTCCGGTAAATTATTATTGAGTAAATGAAAATCGGCGGAAGCGGTTTTAGTAACAAAAGCATTATTAATAGAGGGCCACTGATTTCTGTAATTGCCAGCAAGACGAAAACTACCATCAAACTTACCGGTCAACGCAGGATTTAAAGTTAAAGGTGAAGCGAAAAATTGTGAAAAATTAGGATCCTGTGCTAAGCAGACAGAAACAAAACCTGAAAACAACAATAGGGTTAAGAGGAGTTTCTTCATTATAAATGAATAGGAAAGTAAATGTACATTTTTTTAAAGACGAATGAAAGTTAAAATCTGCTGCTTTTACCCCTGGTTTTTAGTGCCATAGGCAAGGTCGCCGGCATCACCCAAGCCCGGTACAATATAACCTTTGGCCGTTAGCTCCTCATCAATATCCCCGCACCAGATTGTAACCGCAGGAGCTTCTCTCTTTACATATTCTATTCCAACGGTACAGGCGATGGCGCAAACAACATGTATTTCTCTTGGGGGGCCTTCTTCTTTTAAAAAATGAATTGTTTTTACAAGGGAAGCACCAGTAGCTAACATCGGGTCAGAAATTATAAGAATTCTGTCTTCAAGATCAGGACAGCTCATATATTCAAGACTGATCTCAAAGCTGCCGTCTTTTTCATGTTTGCGATAAGCAGCTGCAAAGGCATTATCGGCTTTATCAAAATAATTGAGCAAACCATTATGCATGGGTAAACCGGCACGAAGAATAGTGGCAAGTACAGGTTGATCTTTTAAAACTTTACTTGTAGCTGTTCCCAGTGGAGTTTCAACTTCCGTTTCAATAAAAGGTAAAACTTTGCTTATCTCGTAAGCTGCTACCTCGGCAATACGTTCAAGATTATGGCGAAACCGCATCCTGTCTTGTTGAATTTCCAGATCACGCAGTTCACTTACCCAATTACTTACAAGAGAATGTTGGTCGCTTAGGTTTACAATCACGGTAATGGAATTTGGTATAACAAATCTAAAATCTTATTCCGATATTTATCGGAACTGCAATTAAAATAAAATCAGATGGTTTATCGTGCATTAGGTGTTTTATTTTCTGATTCCGGTTATTCGGTTGCTTTTTCTGAGTTTCATGAAAATGCCGGTGTATGGGCATTTACATTAAAAGCAAATAATTCATATCCTACAGGAAACAGTGTTTCATTAATTGAAAAATTTATTGAAGAAAATAATTTACAATACCAGGTTGCACTGATCACTGTGCATGCGGAATCTCCAGGCATACTGTTTAGCGGGGCTTCTGTTGCTGCAGCAACAGGACTACCCGTCATTACTGATCTTACAGCAATTGATGTGGCGCTTGGGGGCAATGGGGAATTTTATGATTCTGCACTAAAAAAACTAAATATCACAAATGAAAGCTTGAATGAGGTAAATAAGGCGATATGCGTAGCTTTTATGGGCATTCTTCGCTGGCGGGAAGAATATAATTTTTTATCTTCCGTTACTGGCGCAAAACGTAGCAGTATAGGCGGTGCAATTTGGCTCGGTCAGGAAGGATGACAATAATCAGCCGGGTTGTGGTTAAACAATCATAATTTATATTCTGTAAATAAAATAGGTTCGCAATCTGGATATGGAAGCAATAAATAAAAAAGGAATCTCTGCAGTTCCAACAAATGGCACTGGAAAATTGCTTTCGGATTTAGAGGAGGAAAAATTACAATTTAAAAAAATTCAAAGCTGTTTTGCGGAACAGTTTGACAAGGCATTTCCGGATAAACTGGCTCCTAAAACGGTCGTGATCATACCCTCACTAACTTTGGACCAGGAAATACTTTCCAAGATCCCGGGAATAACTCACTACGAAGAACGATTGCTTTGCTTTTTATTATTGCTACGTATGCCACGTACTCATGTGGTTTATGTAACAAGTATGCCGATCGACCCGGTTATCATAGATTATTATTTGCACTTACTTCCCGGTATTACCGGTCACCATGCAAGTAAAAGATTGCATCTTTTTAGTTGTTATGATGCCTCTGCAAGATCGCTTACAGAAAAAATTTTGGAGAGACCAAGGTTAATCGAAAGAATCAAAAATGCAATACCGGATAATCACCTTGCACACATGGCTTGCTTTAATGTTACTGAAAAAGAAAGAAAATTATCTGTAAAGCTGGGATCTCCTATTTACGGATGTGATCCTGATCTTTTTGAATTAGGAAACAAAAGTAATGGCAGGAAAATTTTTAAGTCGTGTGGTTTAAATGCCCCTGTCGGCTTTGAAGATCTCCATTCAGAAAAGGAAATTATAAATGCGCTGGTTGAATTAAAAAAACAAAACCCTTCATTGCGCAAAGCCGTTGTAAAATTAAATGATGGTTTTTCTGGCGACGGGAATGCAATTTTTTCTTATGAAGGTGTGAAAGAAAAAGATGATCTCGCCCACAAAATAAATAGCTATTTCTATGCAAGATTGAAAACAGTGGCCACCGATCTTGATGTAAAAGAATTTCTTGCAAAGTTTACCAGGATGGGAGGCATAGTGGAAGAATTTGTGGAAGGTGAGATCAAGACATCTCCCTCTGTTCAATGCCGCGTAAACCCCAAAGGCAAATGTGTTATTATTTCAACGCATGACCAGGAATTGGGCGGTGAAAGCGGACAGGTATTCCTTGGTGCTTATTTTCCCGCGAACCCTGAATATTCCGTTGCATTAGGAAAAATGGGTTTAAAAGTAGCAGAAGCATTACGTGATAAAGGAGTACTGGGAAGATTTGCTGTTGATTTTATTTCTGTAAAAAATAAAAATGGATGGACACATTACCCCATTGAAATTAACTTAAGAAAAGGCGGCACTACACATCCTTATATCATGCTGCAGTTTTTGACTGATGGAGATTATGATGTAGATAAAGGAGAATACTTTACGGCAAACGGACAGAAGCGTTATTATTTCTGTTCAGATAATCTTCGCAGTGAACAGTTCCATGGACTTACTCCTCCTGATCTTATTGATATAGCCATGTTACATGATCTGCATTACGATGGTACTTCACAAGAAGGCGTCATGTTTCATCTTATCGGTGCTTTATCGCAATATGGAAAGATAGGAGTGGTTTGCATTGGTTCTTCTGCTGAAAAAGCAAAAGAATTTTACAATAAAGCTGTGGAGGTTTTACAATTAGAAACTGTTCATCAATTGTATACTCACTAATCATCATAATGACAACCCAAACTAATAATTATGGCCATCAACCCAATGACCGCCAGCATCCACCACATTGGTCTTCGTTCTATGAATTTTGAAAAAACAAAAAATTTTTATCAAAACGTTCTTGGCTTTCCCTTGATAATAGATACACCGGACTTGTTAATATTTGCCGCTGCAGGTACTTATATTGCTTTCAAGCAAGCTGATCCAAGGGATAAAAAGTTTTCCTCATTTAGCCCTTTTGAAGTTGGACTTGATCACATTGCAATGACCTGCGAAACAGAAGAAGAGCTTCATCGCTTTGTAAAAGGGTTAACTGACGCTGGTGTTGAAAACACGGGTGCAAAAATCGATGCAGGCTTGAACAAACTATATGTTGCTTTTAAAGACCCTGATAGAATTGCATGGGAGTTCTATATGAAATAGTTTATGTCTTTTCAAAATTTAGTGGTCGTTTTTTGCAGTAGAAACTTCTACAATTTCATACATATTCCTTTATTTTATAAGTCTTTAAGAAATCATTAATTTCAGCAAGCAAACACCAGGAAGAACAACAACAAAACTAATTTTCCTCATTTACCAACAATGAGTAACGAAACTGCTATAGAATCACTCCAGGAAAAAATTGATGACCTCAACCAGCAGGCATGGGATGTCAGGATAACTGATTTACCAAAAGCTTTCGAACTGAGCCAGGAATCAGTAAAACTAGCCCGAAGCATTGATTATCCAAAAGGGTTAGCGGAAGGTCTCCGGTCTTTAGGATTTTCATATGTCCGGTTTTATAAAAATGAAGAGGCAACTCCACTTCTAAAAGAATCTCTTTCTTTATTTCAATCTTTGAATGATCTTAAAGGGCAAGCCGTTATTTACGAATACCTGGGGATCATAGAACGCAATTGGGGAAATTTAGGTGCGTCATTAGGTTTCCTCCTTAAAGCATATGAATTAGTTCTGCAAACGGGTCCTCTGGAAGTTGAAATAACATGTAGTTACCAGTTAGGTGTTACTTATAAGCACCTCGGCAATCACGAAAATGCACTTGATTATCTATACAAGACACTTTCGCTTGCCAAAAAAATAAAAAATCCATTGATGGAAGCCTATGCCACTAATATCATCGGCTCCATTTATTTTGACAATGGCAATTATAACGAGGCATTGGATTGTTATCAGCAAGGTCTGCCTATTCGCCGGCAATCGCATGACAAATGGGGAGAAGCGGGAAGCCTGGATAATATCGGTTTCACTTATCTAAAACTAAATGATCTTGACAAAGCGATAGAATATTGCAAACAAAGCTTAACGATATGCCAGGCTACAGACGATAAAAGAGGAGAAGCAAATGCGTTGCTTCATCTTGGTGAAATATATCAGCAAGCTGGAGATATTAAACAGGCCGCAGACTTTTCCAATCAAAGTCTCGAAATAAGAAAAGAGAGGGGCGATAAAAGAGGAGAAACAGAAGTGCTGTTATTTCTTGCGGATCTCTATAAGAATCGTAGCGATGTTAAAGACCATCAAATTTTTGAATGGCTTTCCGGCGCCTTAAAAATTGCTGATGAAATAAAGTCACAGGATCTTTTAAGTAAAACCTATTATAATTTACATGAGTATTACCAGCGAAAAGGGAATTTTAAAGAATCAATTGTTCAATTGGAAGCTCATTTTCAAATAGAAAAAGAACTTCATAAAAACAGCATAAATCAAAAAATTGCCAATCTTGAAATTTCTCATAAGGCAGAAGCAGTAAGTCAGCGTAATAAAGAATTGACCGTGTTAAATGAAAGAATTGAAAAAGCAAATGAAGGGTTGAAAATTGAAGCTGCATTGGAAAAAATTCGTTCCCGTTCGTTGGCCATGCACAAGAGTGATGAACTAAGAGAAGTAGTTGCTGTGGTGTTTGAAAAATTGCAGGAACTGAATTTTTCAATTGATGGCGCTGCTTTTATTATGACTTACACAGAATCCTCAAAAGTTTTAAACGTGTGGATAGGCGATGATAAGGGACAGTCATATCCAACCAGCTTTAGATGGCCATTCAATGAAGCTGCCCCGGTAAAAGACTTTTGGGTAGCGATAGAATCCGGAATGGACTTCTTCTCGAAAACATACTCCTTTGAAGAGAAGAATCAATGGTTCAGATATGCATTTGAACATACTGATTTTAAGAACCTGGCTACTGAATTAAAGAATTGGATATTTAAACAGGAATATCTGACCCAGGCTGCAGCACTGGCAAAAAATTCAATAATCGGTATCCATTTTCATCATCAAAAAACATTGTCTGAAACAGAAGTTGATATCCTGAAAAAATTCTCAAAAGTATTTGACCAGGCATATATCCGTTTCCGCGATCTGCAAAAAGCAGAACTACAGGCAAGAGAATCACAAATTCAATTAGCATTAGAAAGAGTTCGTGCAAGAACAATGGCGATGCAAAAAAGTGAAGAGCTTCGTGAGGCAGTTCTTGTTATTTATGAACAGTTGCAACAGTTGGATTTTAATTCGAAAGCCTGCAACATTATTATCCTGGATAAAGAAACCAACAATGCGCAGTATTGGGTATCCGGTTTCTCGCAGGAACTTTATCCTGAAAGTTATAATGTGCCTTATCTTAATCATCCTTACCAGGATGCGCTGATTAAACCCTGGAAACGAGGCGACAAATATGCGGTATATGAATATACCGGTCAGATGAAACAAAGCTTTGATGATATCTTTTTTACTCAAACTGAATTCAGAAACGTACCGGAAGAAGCAAAAAATGTAATGATTGGATTAAAGGCTGTGATTCTGTCAACAGCTTTCATAAGTTATGGTGCATTACAGTCTTTAGGAGCCGAACCTCTTTCGGAAGAAAATGCAAATATTCTCCAACGCTTCGCAAAAGTTTTTGAACAGACCTATACAAGATTTCTTGATCTTCAAAAAGCAGAGGCACAAGCAAGAGAAGCACAGATAGAAACGGCTTTGGAAAGAGTGAGAAGCAGAACAATGGGTATGCAAAAAAGCGAAGAGCTCAAAGATGTGATCCAGGTTGTATTTGAACAATTCGTTCAGTTAAATATCAAAATTGAACATACAGGGTTTGTGATGGATTATAAGACAAGAGATGATTATAATATCTGGATAGCTGATCCGCTCGGGGTTCCCTCGCAAGTAACAATTCCTTATTTTGATTCTGTTTATTACAATCGTTTTAATGAAGCAAAGAAAAATGGCGAGGATTTCTTTGCCACCAATTTGAGTTTTGAAGAAAAAAATAAATTTTATCAAAAGCTTTTTGAGTATGTGCCTGGGTTGCCGGAGGAAGCAAAGAAATTTTATTTTAGTTGCCCCGGCCTTGCCGCATCTACTGTATTGTTAGATAATGTTTGCCTGTACATCGAAAATTTTTCAGGTACTCCATATACAGATGAAGAGAATAAAACGCTTATGCGATTTGGAAAAGTGTTTCAACAAACCTATACCCGTTTCAATGATCTAAAACTTGCAGAAGCACATGCATTACAGGCAGAAGAAGATCTGATAAAACTGCAAAGAGAAAAGAAACGTGCCGAAGATGCATTGTCCGAATTGCAGGTTACACAAAAGCAATTGATCCACTCAGAAAAAATGGCAAGCCTTGGTGAACTCACTGCAGGAATTGCACATGAAATACAGAACCCATTGAATTTCGTAAATAATTTTTCTGATGTAAATAAAGAATTGTTGGTGGAAATGAAAGAAGAGATTGAAAAAGGAAATACTGAAGAAGTAGTAGCCATCGCAAATGATATTATCAGCAATGAAGAAAAAATAAATCATCATGGTAAACGGGCAGATGCAATTGTAAAAGGCATGCTGCAACATTCAAGAAGCAGCAGTGGTGTAAAAGAACTGACTGATATCAATGAATTAGCAGATGAGTTTTTACGCTTAGCTTATCATGGTTTAAGAGCAAAAGACAAATCATTTAATGCCACCATGAAAACTTATTTTGATGAGGCGGTCGGTAAGATCAATGTTATTCCCCAGGATATTGGAAGAGTATTTCTGAATTTAATTACCAATGCATTTTATGTTGTTGCCGAAAAAAAGAAACAGCTCGCAAATGGATATGAGCCGACTGTGACAGTAACTACAAAGAAAGAAAGTGATAAAGTTGTTGTTTCTATAAAGGATAATGGCAGTGGCATCCCGCAAAAAGTATTAGATAAAATATTTCAGCCATTCTTTACCACAAAACCAACCGGGCAGGGAACAGGATTAGGATTGAGTTTAAGTTATGATATTGTAAAAGCACATAGTGGCGAAATAAAAGTAAAGACAAAAGAGGGCGAAGGAAGTGAATTTGTTATTTTATTACCAGTTGTCTGAACTGGGATTTATGAGATGCATAGGAATTATGAGAAATGTTTTTAATCCCATTCATCCCGTGAATCCTGTAAATCAATAGTTCAGATGATTTATGATATTATAAAAGCACATGGTGGCGAAATAAACGTGAAGACAAAAGATGGCGAAGGAAGTGAATTTGTAATTCAATTACCTTTTGTCTGAACTGAGATCGAAGAGATGGATAAGAATAATGAGAAATGTTTTTTAATCCCATTCATCCTATAAATCCTATGAATCATGGTTCAGACAATTAACAATTGTTCAATAATAATTTATGAATAGCCGCAAGGAACAAGAAGTGATAAAACGAAATGCTGAATTGAAACAGCAGCTTGCAGCTAATGCGCATAAATTAAAAATTGAAGCCGGCCTGGAAAAGGTGAGGGCAGTTGCTTTGAAAATGAAAAAACCAGCTGATATGCTGGAAGTTTGTAAAACCATTTCACTTCAATTAGAAAAATTAGGTATCAAAGAGATCCGGAATGTACAGACGGCTATCTTTTATGAAAGTAAGGGCGCCTACATGAATTATGAATATTATGCAAAGCATAAAAAAACATTTATCACTGAAACCGTTTACACGAATCATAAAATAGCAAAAGCCTTTGCCGCACAAATGCTGAAAGGCAAGGGTGAAGTTTATACTACACATATCAAAGGAAAGAAAGTAAAAGATTGGCTCGCTTACCAAAAGACCACCAATGTTTTTATTGACCGCTTCCTGGAAAAAGCAAATTCACTCAACTATTATTGGCATTCACTCGGGCCTGTTGCATTAGGTATGTCAACATACGATCCATTAATTGAAGAAGAGTTGAATTTATTCAAACGTTTCCTGAAAGTGTTTGAACTGGCATACAAAAGGTACATGGATATAGAACAGGCGATGGCACAGGCAAGGGAAGCACAGATTGAGGCAGCATTGGAGAAGGTCCGTAGCCGTTCATTGGCAATGAATCGCAGTGATGAACTTAAAGAGGTGGTTGGTGTCGTGTTTGGCAAATTAAAAGAATTGGGTTTTCCCATGGATGATGGCGCTGCTGTTATTATGATATTTCTGGAGGATTCAAAAGATCATATTCAGTGGATAGCCGATAAGGAAGGATCTTACCCTGTATCTTTTAGAACTCCTTATTCCGATCATAGTATACCATCAGATGTGTGGAATGCAAAACAAGGGAGTACAGATTTCTTCTCTAAGCTTTATCCATTCAGAGAAAAGAATACATATTTCAAATATCTTTTTAAACACTCAGATTATAGGTATGTTCCTGATGAGGTAAAGAAATTGATCCTGTCGAGCAAAAACTATGGGATATCAATTGCTTTCGAAAAGAATTCAGCTATTCTTATTCCTGCACGTATGGGGAAATTGGTTTCTTCGGATCAAAAAGAAATATTAAAACGGTTTGCAAAAGTTTTTGAACAATCTTATACACGTTTCCTCGATCTTCAAAAAGCCGAAGCGCAAACAAGAGAAGCAAAGATCGAAGCAGCATTGGAACGTACCCGTACACAAAGTATGATCATGCAGCATTCGAAAGAGCTGGATGATTCCTTACGGGTTTTTCACGAACAGATTTTGCTGCTAGGTATTCGTTCAGCATTTTCATTTCTATGGTTGCCTGACGAAAAAAATGACAGGCACATCTTTTGGGCCGCATGGGGAGAAAATAAAAAAGGCTCAACAGTTTTTAAGAGTAAGGCAATTAATTACCCGCTCAATAGAAATGAGCCTGCAACGGCACAATGTCTTGTTGATTGGAAAAGCAATGAACCCGTTTATTCTTACCATGTACCACCTGCCGCTGTCAAAAATTATTTTGCTGTGTGGCAGGAGTTGATCGATGGAGTTAAACACTTGAAACCTGAATATTTTTCTGGCGGCCTGCATTATGTGGAAGCTTTCATGAAATATGGTTGCTTTGGTGTAATGGTTGAAACCGATTTGATGGAAGATGAAAAAAAGATCCTCGGTCGCTTTGCTGTTGAATTTGAACGAACGTATACCCGTTTCCTCGATCTGCAAAAAGCAGAAGCACAGGCAAGAGAAGCAAAAATTGAAGTCGCATTAGAAAAAGTTAGGGCAAGATCCATGGCCATGCATAAATCGTCCGAACTGAAAGATGTGGCCCGTGAATTAAGAACCCAGTTAGGTTTATTGGGTACAGAAGAACTGGAGACCTGTGTTATTAATCTTTACGGGGAATACGTTGAATCCATTCATAGCCTGGCAGCTACACGCTTGCCCAATAGCCACGGCGAAATCACAGAGTCAGATTTTCTGTTTCCTAAAAAAGGCATTGCAGTAATTGAAGAAATGCTACAGGCTTATTCTTCAGGAGTGGAGGAATGTGTTATATTAAATGAGGGAGCTAAAAGTGCACAATGGATGAACGTTCTGGCTAAAGCATTGCCTGATGTTTTTGAAATAGTTGCTGAATCAACCGGTTTTAATAAGAATGCCGAAATCCGTGTCTGGTGGACATGCGCATTTTTTCAGGATGGTTCATTGATTATGATTACAATGTCGCCACCTGATGAATTGTCACGTTCCTTATTAAAAAGATTTGCCTCGGTATTTGGAATGGCATATCGACGTTTTGCTGATTTAAAACAAGCCGAAGCACAGGCAAGGGAAGCACAGATAGAATTAGGATTGGAAAGAGTAAGAGCAAGAGCAATGGCTATGCAAAAGTCTGATGAATTAAAGGAATTGATCGGGACTGTTTATAACGAACTTACCAAACTGGATTTAACATTTGACCGCTGCCTGATCTGGGTAATGAACAATGAAGATCTTTCATCACGGTTATGGATGGCAAATGCGGAATCGCAGCCAGTTAATTTTTACATGCCTTATCATGATAATCCGCCCTATCTCGCTTTCGTAAAAGCATGGAAGGATAGAAACAAAAGATGGCAATATGATTTAAATGGACAGGTAAAAAAAGAATGGGATGGATATGTTTTTATCCAAACCGAAATGAAACATCTGCCTGAACCGGTGAAAAAAAACATGCAGGCAACGGGTAGCGTAATACTGTCAGGATCCTTTCACAATTTTGGTTGTTTGCAAACCGCCGGTCCTGAACCATTGAAAGACGAACAATTTGATATTCTGAATCGCTTTGCAAAAGTTTTTGACTTAACCTATACCCGTTTCAATGACTTAAAACAAGCCGAAGCACAGGCAAGAGAATCACAAATTCAATTAGCATTGGAAAGAGTTCGTGCAAGAACAATGGCCATGCAGAAAAGTGATGAGCTTCCCGAAACTTCATACTTGCTTTTTCAACAAGTAAAAGAATTGGGTTTGACAGCTGTGCAAAATTCTATTGCGATCATTAATGAGGATACAGGATTTGTTGAGTTGTCTACAACTGTCCATGGTCACCATTTACCACACACCCTGAATGTTCCGATCGATGACCCGTATGTGATGGCTAAAGCAGTTGCTGCATTGAAAGCAAAACACAAATCGTTGAAGCTGGAGATTAGGGGACAGGAATTGAAAGACTATAATGAGCATCGCAATAGTTTTTTTGAAACGAAAGTAAATTTTCCTGAGGACCAGTGGATCGTCAATATCGTTTTGTTTTCAAAAGGATGGTTGTCCTTTTCTTCCAATAAAAACATATCAGCTGAAACCTTTGATCTTTTAAAAAGATTTGCAGCTGTGTTTGAGCAAACCTATATCCGTTTTAATGATTTAAAACAGGCCGAAGCACAGGCAAAAGAGTCACAGATCCAACTTGCATTGGAAAGAGTTCGTGCAAGAACAATGGCGATGCAGAAGAGTGATGAATTAATGGAAACAGCCGTCGTACTATTTGATCAACTTTACCAGTTAGGCGAACATATTGAGCGAGCAATCATTGGGGTGATGAATGAAGAAGAACGTGTCGTTGACGTATGGGCCACCCGGCCAGACGGCAGCCAAATGGAGAAGATGCAGAAATTCCCCATTGATGAACCTATACTCATGCAAAAAGTTTATGCTGCATGGCGACAAGAAAAAAAATCAATCCTCATAGATCTTCGGGGTGAAGAATTGGAGAGTTACTTCCAATTTTTGAAAAGTAGGGGTCCTAAACTGAAACGAGAAAGTTTTGGTGAAAGACGAGTAGAGAATTTTGTTTTTTTCTCAAAAGGCATGTTAGGGTTTATTAGTGTAGATCCAAACATACCGGCCAACCTCGGCCTTTACGAAAGATTTGCAGCTGTATTTGAGCAGACTTATACCCGTTTCCTTGATCTGCAAAAAGCCGAAGCGCAGGCAAGAGAAGCGCAAATCCAACTTGGATTGGAAAGAGTAAGGGCAAGGGCAATGGCAATGCAAACCTCGGAAGAATTAAATGCACTGATCGGAACTGTTTTCACTGAACTCACTAAACTGGATCTGACGCTTATAGGTTGCGATATTATAATTTTTGACAATCAAACAAATTCCTCACAATGGTGGATGGTTAATTCGGAAGCTCCGACAGAACCCTTTAGCTTTTTTGTTAAATATCATCAACATCCTCCTTATCTCGCTTTTATTGATGGATGGAAACAGAGAAAGCTGCGGTGGGTGTACGACTTAAAAGGGAATACAAAAAAAGAATGGGATGATTTTTTATTCAATGAAACAGAATTTTCATTGTTTCCTTCCCGTGCAATAGAAAACATGAAAGGTCTCGAAAGCGTATTGTTGTCCAGTTCCTTCAATAATTTCGGCTGTTTAAATATAGGCACTCGTGAACCCTTAACCGAGGAACATTTTGACATATTGCTAAGATTTGCAAAAGTTTTTGACTTAACCTATACCCGTTTCAATGATTTAAAACAGGCAGAAGAACAGGCAAGAGAATCACAGATACAACTTGCATTAGAAAGAGTTCGTGCACGAACCATGGCCATGCAGCACAGTGATGAATTAAAAAACGCGGCGGCATTATTATTTCAGCAAGTAAAATCATTAGGAGCACCGGCTTATAGCTGCGGTTATAATATCTGGGAAAAAGAAGATAAGGAATTTACTTCCTGGATGAGTACCCAGGACGGTAGTATAATTAACGGAGTGCCAAATATCCCGTTGACTGAAGACGCTAATTTTATCCGTTATGTTGAGTCAAAACTAAAGGGCGAGCAATTTTTTGTTTTGGAGCTGCGTGGCGAAAGAATGCAGGAGCATTATCAATATTTGAAAACTATTCCGGCATTCAAAGCTTTTTTCGACTATGCCCTAAGTGTCGGTTTTGATATGCCCGAAACGCAAATACATCACGTGGCTAATTTTTCGAATGGCAATTTGTTGTTTATAACACTGGAGCCATGTCCTGAATTTCATGATGTATTCAAAAGATTTGCAGCCGTATTTGAACAGACCTATACCCGTTTCCTCGATCTCCAAAAAGCAGAAGCACAAGCAAGAGAATCCCAAATAGAATTAGGATTGGAAAGAGTAAGAGCAAGGGCCATGGCAATGCAAAAGTCTGATGAGTTATCTGAATTAGTTGATACCGTTTTTAAAGAACTAACCAAACTTGATTTTGCATTAGCCTGGTGTATCATTAATATAATCGATGGACCTTCATTATCGAATACGGTTTGGGCCGCAAATCCTGACATTCACAAGGCGCCTGATTCTTATCACATGAAATTTGAAGATTATCCTTTTCACGATGCAATGATGAAGGGTTATAAAGAAAAGAAAACAAAATATATATATGTACTTGAAGGAGAGGAGAAAAAGGTTTACGACGAATATCTATTTAAAGAAACTGAATTCAGGAGAGTTCCTGAAGAAGCACAGGCCGCTTCAAGAGCAATGGAAAAATATGTTGTTTCTTTTACGTTCGGCAATTTTGGAGGATTGCAGACTGTAGGAAATGAACCTTTGTCAGATATTAATCTGGATATTCTTGAAAGGTTCGGAAAGGTGTTTGATCTCACTTACACCCGTTTCAATGATCTATTAAAAGCAGAGGCACAGGCAAGAGAAGCACGGATCGGAGTCGGTTTAGAAAGAGTACGTTCCAGAAGCCTGGCCATGCACAATACTTCCGAATTACAAGAGGTCATCCACACGGTGCATAAAGAATTACTCAATTTGAATATTGCTATTAATGGGGGTTCATTTATTGCTATTAACAAGGACGTTGATAAAGTACTCTGCTGTTGGGGATCCGGGGGTACGGCTGAAACTTCAGAAGAAGTACGCATTCCGCTATATGAACATCCATTTTGTACCAATCTTATAAACAGAATAAAAAGTGCTCCCGGATTTTTTATCGAAGAATACACACAGAAAGAGAAAAAAGATTTTTTTACTTTTTTATTTAAACATGAGCCTTGGTCAAAGTTGGATGCTAAACAGAAAGATGAAACCCTTTCAAGCCCGGGAGGGTACACCAGATCCTGTTATGTATCTCAACATACAAGTATTTTTATTATTAACCATTTTGGTAAAAAGTTTTCAGCCGCTGATAATGACATTCTTCAACGTTTTGGAAAAGTATTCGAACAGGCCTACACTCGTTTCCTTGATTTACAAAGAGCCGAAGCACAAGCAAGAGAAGCAAAGATCGAAGCAGCATTGGAAAAAGTTCGTGCCAGTACAATGGCAATGCAGAAAAGCAATGATCTTTCCACTGCTGCATTTGTTTTATTTCAACAATTCAAAGGATTGGGTGAGGAAGCCGAAAGAATTTTTATCGCAACTTTTGATGACGATGAACGTTGGGTCGATCTGTGGGGAACAAACCAGGGCGGTAACCAGCTAAATAAACTTTTCAGGGCGCCGGTGGATGAACCAACTGTGATCAGTAAAATAATTACTGCATGGAAAGCAAAGGCAAAGTCAGTGATAATAGATCTTACCGGCGATGAATTGAATAAATATGTTTCTTTCTTAAAAGGAGCAGGCATACCGGTTATCGAAGGTATAATGAGTGACCGAAGGGTTCAAACTGTTGCCTGTTTTTCAAAAGGCGTGATCGGTCTTACTACTTCTGAACCAAGACCACAGGAATCAATACAATTATTAGAAAGATTCGCCGGCGTATTCGATCTTACTTATACACGTTTCCTTGATCTGTCTGTGGCAGAAACGAAAGCACATGAAGCAAGAATAGAAGTGGCGCTGGAACGAGTTCGTGCAAGAGCATTAGCGATGCAGCAACCTGAAGAATTAAAAGATGTTGCACAAGTGTTGCGAAATGAAATGGGATTGCTGGGTGTTGAAGAATTAGAAACAAGCAGTATTTATATTCATCCTGATAATTCCGAAAAAGTAGAATGCTGGTATGCATTAAAAGATCCCACTGCAACTGAAAAGCGAATGGTCTCAGATCATTTTGATCTCAATCTTAATGATACATGGGTAGGAAGGGAAATGCAAAAATTTTATACTTCAAAAGAAAATCAAACTTCCATTGTGATGCAAGGTGCTAATCGAAAGGAATGGATCGAATATTGTTATAAGCACTCTCCTGTATTCAGCGGTTTTTATGGTGAAACAATTCCTGATCGCACTTATCATCTTTTTAAATTCTCGCATGGATATATTGGTGCTGCAGCGCCGGGAGAAATATCCAATGAAAGCTGGAGACTATTGAGCCGTGCAGCATCTGTTTTTTCTTTAGCTTACTCACGGTTTAAAGATCTGTCACAGGCACGAATTGACCTGGTCAAATTAAAAGAAGAAAAGAAAAGAGCCGAAGATGCATTGACTGATCTACAGGTTACACAAAAACAACTGGTGCAGGCAGAAAAAATGGCCTCATTGGGAGAACTGACAGCCGGCATAGCACATGAGATACAAAATCCTCTGAACTTTGTAAATAACTTTTCTGATGTGAGTAATGAATTACTGGATGAGATGAAAGCGGAGCTGGAAAAAGGAAATGCGGAAGAAGCAAAACTAATTGCAGTGGATGTAAAAGAGAATCTGGAGAAAATTTTACACCATGGAAAAAGGGCCGATGCGATCGTAAAAGGAATGCTGCAGCATAGCCGGACAAACACCGGACAAAAAGAACCTACAGATATAAATGTATTGGCAGAAGAATATCTCCGGCTTGCATATCACGGGTTGCGGGCAAAGGATAAATTCTTTAATGCAAAATTTGAAACGGATCTTGATCCCTCTATAAACAAAATAAATATCGTTCCGCAGGAAATAGGACGGGTGATACTTAACCTTATCAATAATTCTTTTTATGCTGTAAGTGAAAAGAAACGTACTGCCAGCAACGGGTATGAGCCTAGCGTGATGGTAAGTACAAAAAAAATAAATGATAAAGTTGAAATTAGAGTCATTGATAATGGAAATGGTATACCACAAAAAGTATTAGATAAAATATTTCAACCATTCTTTACCACCAAACCAACCGGGCAGGGAACAGGATTAGGATTATCGTTGAGTTATGATATAGTTACCAAAGGACATGATGGAGAAATAAAAGTGGAAACGAAAGAAGGAGAAGGTTCTGCATTCACAATAAGTTTACCCATGAAATAATTTTATGCAAATGAGAAGACGAATTATTTATGTCATGTTTTACCTTTTTGTTGCGAACGTTATTGTTGCGCAGCAATTATATATTGACAGCCTTAAAAATGAAATTGCTATTTCTGAGAATGATACTATTAGATTGATCCGCCTGCGAAATATCACAAGGGTCTATTCCGAATTAAACCCCGACAGCGCTTTTACTTATTCAGAAAAGTTATTGACCATTAGCCAGAAATTAGATCTTAAACTGGATGAAGCAAATGCATTAAGAGAAAAGGCATATGCGTTACTGAATATGGGCAATTATCCTCGTTCCTTACAAACTATTTTATCATCTCTTAAGATCGCAGAAGATCCCAAAAGCGAACAAAGAACATTAACAGGTAAATATTCCGAAGATGCAATGGTAAATCGCAACGCATCACCCGGTGCGCAACGACTTTCGGAGTTAGGTTTTATCCATCAAACATTGGGGATATTGTATACCAACACATTTAATTATGATAAGGCTTTGTTCCAATACCTTGAAGCCAGGCAAATCGCAGAACGATCAGGAAATGTTCCTCTTCAAAGTATTATTAATATGACTTTGTCCAGGGCTTACTTAAACATAAAAAAACGCGACTCTGCATCGATCAGCCTGGAAAAAGCTTACAACCAGGCAATGCAGGTAGGATACAAAAGATATCTTGGGAGTATTTTATTAAATATGGGAAGAATTTATTACTCGCAGGGGAATAAACAATTGGCTGCCGAATATTATAAGAAGGCGGTGGCAGCAAGTGCCTACCAAAACTATTATCCCCGGGGTGTGGTTGCTAGTGATCTTTTGCTGGCGGATCTGTATAAACAATCAGGTCAACGGGATTCATCTTTCTTTTATATTAAACATGCACTTGATGTAGCAATTGATTTAAATGCTCCCGAACTTTTGCAAAGATCCTATAAAGCCCTGGCCGATTATTACAAAACAGCTAATAATAACGACAGTGCCGTTAAGTACCAATCGCTCATCATTAATATAAATGATACTCTTTTTAATACAAAACAGACGCAGCAATTTCAAAACATTGATTTTGATGAGCAACAACGCCAGCAGCAAGTAGAAGCGGCAAAAGAAGCAGAACGTGTAAAATTCAGAATGTGGGGTTTGATAACCGGGTTGGCAGTTTTTTTATTTATTGCAATTGTTTTATATCGCAATAGTCTTCAAAGAAGAAAAGCGAATGAACTGTTATCTCAGCAAAAGACAGAATTGGAAAAAGCGTTGGCTAGTTTGAAAACAACACAGAATCAACTGGTACAATCAGAAAAAATGGCTTCACTTGGTGAATTGACAGCGGGCATTGCACACGAAATTCAAAACCCTTTGAACTTTATCAATAATTTTTCTGAAGTAAATACAGAGTTGATCGATGAATTAAAAGAAGAGCTGGGAAAAGACAATAAGCAACAGGCAATAGAAATTGCAAATGATATAAAAGATAACGAGCAAAAAATAAATCATCATGGCAGGCGGGCCGATGCTATTGTAAAGAGTATGCTGCAACATTCAAGAAGCAGTTCAGGAAAAAAGGAATTGACAGATATTAATGTATTGGCTGATGAATATTTAAGACTTGCTTATCACGGCATGCGGTCAAAAGAAAAATCTTTTAATGTTGATGTGCGATCTGATCTTGACCCTTCAATCGAAAAAGTAAATGTGATACAGCAGGATATCGGCCGTGTGATCCTGAATTTAATTACTAATGCTTTTTATGTTGTTGCTGAAAAAAAGCAACAAAAAGGTGACGACTACGAACCTGTAGTTACTTTGAGTACAAAAAAAGCAGGGGATAAAATTTTGATCAGTGTAAGTGACAACGGCAATGGTATTCCGCAAAAAGTACTAGATAAAATATTTCAGCCATTCTTCACCACCAAGCCAACCGGACAAGGAACAGGTCTGGGTTTATCGTTAAGCTATGATATAATTACCAAAGGACATGATGGTGAATTAAAGGTTGAAACAAAAGAAGGAGAAGGTTCTGTATTTATCATAAGCATACCGGTAAATAACTAAAATGAAACTCACCAAAAAACTGGAAGCTGAAATTTTGAAAGTTTACAAGGAGGTTTGGGACGCTAATCTCAGAGGTGATATTCGAACCTTTGCGTCCAAACTGGATGAAAACTGCCATATAATTGGTACTGCTTCGGGAGAAGTATTTAAAAATAAAAAAGCTGCTGTTAAATTTTATACTGCAACAGCAGATCAGATAGCTGGAAAGGCAGAAATGCGAAACAGAAAGATCAATGTGACATCGGTTGTCAGTGGTGTTATTGTCAATGAAGAATCAGATTTTTATTTCCTTATAGATGATCAATGGACCTATTATGGTCATGCCCGGATAGCATGTCTTTTTCATAAAAAAAACAATCAATGGAAAGTGATCCATCTGCATAATTCCTTTCCAGATTCAAAAACAGAAGAAGGAGAACAGGTTAATACAGATAAAATAAAAGCAGAAAATATCCAACTCCGTGATGCGGTAAAACGTCGTACAGTCGAACTGGAACAAAAAAATCGCGAACTGGAAATTGAAGCAGCATTGGAAAGGGTGAGAGCAAGAGCGATGGCTATGCATAACACAAACGAACTTGCTGAACTGGTTTCAACGGTTTTTAATGAATTGACCCACCTCGGTTTTAGATTAACAAGCTGTATCATCTGGATACATGATCATGAGAAGGCAATGGATACATTGTGGATAGCCAGTGCTGAAATGAATAAACCGGCAGAGCCATTCCAGGTTACACCATTTCATAATGGCTTTTTTGGATCCATCATTCACGCATGGAAAGCGAAAGATCCTAAATGGGTTTATGCATTTACAGGTGCTGAAAAGAAAAAATTTGAAAAAGCATTTTTTAAAGAACTACCCAACCTGCCGGATGCACTTAAGAAAGCATTGAATGTTCCGAAGCAGGTGGTGTTCTCAGCATCCTTTAACAATTTCGGTGGTTTAGAAATTGTGGAAACTGAAGCTTTGAATGACGAGAAATTTGAAATACTTCATCGCTTTGGAAAAGTATTTGATTTAAGCTATACCCGGTTTAATGATCTGAAAAAAGCTGAAGCGCAGACAGGAGAAGCAAAGATCGAAGCTGCATTGGAAAGAGTGAGAAGCCGTTCGATGGCTATGCATCACGCCAACGATCTGCAGGACGTAGTAAGAGTTCTTTCAGATCAGTTATTGTCATTGGGTTTAAAATTTGATACGGCAAGTTTTGCTAAAATTCATGGAGATGCAAGTTGGGATCTATGGATATCAACTCCCGATCAACCATATCCTGCCCAGATACATGTCCCATATTATGATCATGTAATTTTTAGGGACGTAAGTGAAGCAGATAAAAAGAAAGAAAAATTTTTCGAAAGAAATTATACTCTCGAAGAAAAAAATAATTTTTTTAAATACTTCTTTGAAAATACCGCGGCAAAAAATATTCCGGAGGCAAGGAAACAGTATGTATTGAATTGTAAGGGGTTTGCCCGTTCTGTATTCTTGTTGAAAAATATCTGGCTAAGCATTGCTAATTATGAAGGTATCCCTTTTTCTATAGAAGAGAATGTAATGCTGCAACGGTTCGCAAACGTTTTTGAACAGGCTTATACCCGTTTTCTCGATCTTCAAAAAGCAGAAGCACAGGCAAGAGAAGCAGAGGTCGAATTAGCATTAGAAAGAGTTCGTGCAAAAACGATGGCCATGCAAAAGCCATCAGAGTTTGTTGAGCTCATTACTGTAATAGGTGAACAATTTGTTCGGCTTGGTTTTGATATTGAATGGGTCAACTTTGGAGCAAATGGATTAACTATTTCTGACGGTATAGACATTTGGAATTTTGCTGTTATTCCCGGCAATGACCCCATGTCTGCCAGGGTATTCATCCCCTACTTTGACCATCCTGTATTCACGATATCGGTTGAAGGGCTTGATGAATATCGTAAGACAGGGAATGATTTTTTTGTAACCGCTCTCGGCAAAGATGATAAAGACAGTTGGCTTGATCATTTTTTTACGAAAACCGTTTTTAAAGATGTACCGGATGAATATAAGGCTATTCAATATGCAAAACCCGGTTATACATCTTCCAATTTAGCATTAAAGGATACATGGCTTTCTATTGGAAAATTTGATTCCCGACCTTTTACTGACGAGCAACATGCCATCTTAAGAAGATTTGGAAAAGCATTTGGCCAGGCTTATACCCGTTTTCTTGATCTGCAAAAAGCCGAGGCACAGGCAAGAGAGGCACAAATAGAAGCAGGATTAGAAAGAGTAAGAAGCCGTGCAATGGCCATGCAAAGCTCAGAACAATTAAGAGAGCTGATAGGAACTGTATTTATAGAACTAACAAAGCTTGATATAGTTCTCACCCGTTGCCTCATCATGATCTATGATCCTAAATCAAATGATTCAGTTTGGTGGATGGCAAATTCTGAAGCGCCAACTCAACCTATTGGTTTAAACGTGCAGTATCATGAGTATCCATCTTATTTAGCATATGTAAATGCATGGAAGCAAAAGGAATTAAAATGGACCTACACTTTAGAAGGAAATACAAAGAAAGAATGGGATGACTTTCTATTTGTCGAAACTGAACTTTCACATCTGCCCGATTTTGTAATAGCAGGCATGAAAGCTCCGGACAGGGTCTATTTAAATGCATCGTTCAATAGTTTCGGCAACCTGACGCTGGCAACACTTGAACCTTTATCAGGTGAGCATTTTGACATCATGCTTCGGTTTGCAAAAGTTTTTGACCTTACCTATACACGTTTTAATGATCTGCAAAAAGCCGAAGCACAGGCAAAAGAAGCACAAATAGAACTTGCTCTTGAAAGAGTTCGTGCAAGAACAATGGCAATGCATAGAAGCGAGGAATTGGCAGAAACGGCACAGGTGCTCTTTCAGCAATTACTTGATTTGGGCGGCATGCCCGATCGCATTTCTATCGCTATTGCTGATGAGGTAAGTGATTCAGTGAATTTTTGGTCAACAGATCAATTAGGAAGTCATATAGATAAAAGTTTTAGAGCAAGGTTAAACGAAAGAACTGTTATTGCTAAAGCTTATAAGGCATGGAAGGAAAAACAAGGATCAATTGTTATAGATCTGCAGGGAGATGATCTGAAAGAATGGATAAAATTTGCCCGTGAAGAAATGGGAATAATTGTAAAGGATGATCAGATCAAAAACAGGCGGGTACATACTATAGTTTTCTTTTCGCATGGATGGATACTTGTTTCAACTCATGAACTTCAATCATCCGAAACTGTACAAATATTAGAACGATTCGCTTCTGTATTCAACCTCACTTATCGTCGTTTTCTTGATCTTCAAAAAGCGGAAGTACAGGCAAGAGAATCTCAGATTCAATTAGCATTAGAAAGAGTTCGTGCAAGAACAATGGCCATGCAGAAGAGTGACGAGCTGCAAGAAACTGCATATATACTTTTTCAACAGTTCAAAGAATTAGGTGAAGACCCTATTCAGATCACTATTGGAATTTTTAAAGAGGAGGAAAGAAAAATAGAGTTTAGCATAACGGGCTTTGATGGTAGCGGTTCAAAGATCGACCAGTCATTTAAAATGGATATTGATGAACCAATTTTATTGAGCGGAATTTATAAAGCCTGGAAAGAGCAAAAAGCTTCAACTATATTCGAGCTTTCGGGAAAAGAATTGTCTGACTGGATCGCTTATAGAAATAAAATTGGAGGATTGTCACAATCGCCAACTCCGATCAATTATGAAGATCGCAGATCAGTATGTGCCGGCTATTTTTCAAAAGGTTTTATTTCTTTTTCAAGGGTCGGGACAATACAAGAGGAAACAATAAAAATATTAGAACGTTTTGCCAATGTATTTGATGGTACATACACCCGTTTCCTGGATTTAAAACAAGCCGAAGCACAAGCAAGGGAAGCACAAATAGAAGCTGCCCTGGAGAGAGTTCGTTCCAGTTCGCTGGCTATGCATAAAAGTGATGAACTAAAAGATGTGGTGAAAATTGTTTTCGAGAATTTCCGGTCATTGGGACTTCAACATATTGATTCTGTCAATATCAATATTTTTCATGAGGGGTCAAAAGATTTTGATCTATGGCTCGCTGCACCCGGTCAGGATTATACAACCAATTTTCATCTTCCTTATTTCGATCACCCGATCGTAAATGATTTTTTTAATGCTGTTAATAAAGGAGAAACTATTCACACAGGCATATATGACTACGATTCAAAGAATAAGTACTTCGAGTATATGTTCGAGTATTCCGATAACAAGCATTTACCGAAGGAAAGAAAAAAAATCATTTTAAATGGGCGGGCTTATTCTGTTGCCACAGGTATTGCAAAACATTCTTCTATTTTCCTAAATAATTATAACGGAGAGACATTTTCTGAAGAGACCAATGGAATACTGGTAAGATTTTCCAAAGTTTTTGACCAGGCTTATACTCGCTTTCTTGATCTTCAAAAAGCCGAAGCACAGGCAAGAGAGGCACAAATAGAAGCATCGTTAGAAAGAGTAAGAAGTAAAACAATGGCCATGCACAATAGCCAGGATGTAGCAGACACTGTCGCCACTATGTTTGATGAATTAGTAAAACTGGGGATTGAAACTGTTCGATGCGGCATCGGGATCATGCATAAAGTTAACCAGATGGAAGTGTGGACAGCCAAAAAAAGTGAAAATGAAAAACTTGAATTGATCATCGGTAGATTGGATATGACAATACATCCTTTGCTGCAGGGCATGTATAATGGATGGAAGAATAAAGAGATCACTTTTTCCTACGAACTGCAAGGCGATGATCTCGTTGATTATTTTACCAGGCTGATCAACTCGCCGGACTATCATATCAATTATGATATCGCTTCATTGCCACAACATCAGTTCCATAATGATTTTTATTTTCCTGAAGGCGCACTATTTTCTTTTTCGGCTGAACAATTATCAACCGAAGCAACTCAAATATTCAAGCGGTTTGCAGGAGTATTCGGACAAACTTATCGTCGCTATCTCGATCTGTTAAAAGCCGAAGCCAATGCAAGGGAAGCACAGATAGAAGCAGGATTGGAAAGAGTTCGCGCAAAAGCTATGGCTATGCACAGCTCAAAAGACCTGGCAGAAGCGTTAAGTGTATTTTATCGTGAACTAAAATCATTAAGTGTAGTTCCGATAAGATGTGGAGTTGCTTTAATGGATAAAGAGAGCCGAATGGCTGAGCTAACTACTATGAATACAACTGGCGAGGGTGATTCAATAGAAATTATTGGCAAAATAAAAATGGCAGGGCACCCGGTGTTGGACGGCGTTTTTGAAAACTGGTTAATTCAAAAAGAATATCATGCTGTTTTGAGAGGCAATCAAATTAAAGAATATTACCAGGTGTTAAAGCCACAGATCGATTACCTGGATTATTCACATGATGAAGCTCAATTTGGCTATTATTTTATGTTTAACGAAGGCGATGTATATGCATGGACGGAAAAAGAATTAACGGAAGACGAGTTAACAATATATCGCCGCTTTACAACTGTAATTAGTCTTACCTATAAACGATATAAGGATCTGCAACAAGCCGAGGCACAGGCAAGAGAAGCAAAAATCGAAGCCGGATTAGAACGGGTTCGTGCAAGAACAATGGCTATGCACAGCAGTGAAGATGTTGGCACAGCTACTGCAACAATGTTCACAGAGCTGGAAAAATTAGGAATTGAAAATCTTCGTGGCGGGATTACGATTATAAAGGCCGGCGATAAGCAGGAAGTATGGGGCGTAACAAATCTGCCCGATGGCAGAACAATAAGATCTATTGGTGAATTTGATATGCATTTACATCCACTTTGGCGAGAATTATTGAAAGCGAAGTTGAATAAAGGGGATTATAATTATTATCGACTGGCTGGTAAAGACAAAGAAGATTATGTAAACATATTAAATGCCACGCCACATTACCTGTCACAGCCGATAAAAGATTTTCCTGATGTACATGTTCAATCTTACTTTTTTGGTGAAGGCGCAGTTTGGACAAATTCGCTACAACCACATTCCGAAGATGATAAACAAGTAATGAAAAGATTTGCATCTGTTTTTTCATTAACGTTCCGCCGTTACCAGGATCTGAGGAAAGCTGAAGCTCAGGCAAAAGAAGCAACCATCGAAGCTGCATTGGAAAAAGTTCGTGGCAAAGCAATGGCTATGCATAACAGTAATGATCTTTCCACAACTGCAAGCATAGTGTTTACTGAATTGAGAAAGTTGGGTATTAGCCCCATTCGATGTGGTGTTGGCCTCTTAAATAAAGAATCCCGCAAAGGGCAAATATATGCTGCCGCTTCATCCAACGACGAAGACAGTCTTTCCCTGGTAGGCTGGGTGCAATTATCAGGGCATCCTGTTCTGGAAAAAATTTATGAAACCTGGAAAAATAATGAAGATTATTTTCCTGAGCTGAATGGAGAACAAATGAAGACCTATTATGATTTGCTCTTATCAGGTTTATCTGTTTCTGTTCCTGATACAGGAGAAAAACAATATGGAACTTTCCTACCGTTCTCTGTTGGGTGTTTATATGCGTGGTCAGAAACTCCTTATAATGATTCAGAGTTAAAAATTCTAAAGCGTTTTGCATCTATTATTGATCTTACATTCAGGAGATATATTGAACTGCAAAAATCAGAAGTTATCGCAAAGGAAGCAATAAAGCAAGCCGCACTTGATCGTATCCGTGCAGACATCGCATCCATGCGTACTATAAATGATCTTGATCGCATTACACCATTAATATGGAATGAATTGACTGTGCTGGGCATTCCATTTATTCGTTGCGGCGTATTCCTCATGGATGAAGATCAACAATTCATTCATACTTTTCTTTC